>PPCM01000505.1_pt1 | contig 32493 bp, 24 predicted proteins | sample 1555541 | NCBI WGS metagenome assembly PPCM01 (sample SAMN05284479, study PRJNA326546) | Marine sediment metagenome, whole genome shotgun sequencing project. | isolation source: marine sediment | place: Germany: Wadden Sea | collected 2012-09-05
CTAGCAAATATATTAAAATCTTTAGATTGCGTTGTATATGATGAAACTAGAAATAGAGATGTGCAAGCAAAATCTACGAGAAAACCTAAAAGTGCTCCATCTAGTCAAGTTAAAACTCGTAAATTAAAAAATAAAAGTAGTATTGTAATAGCACCTAACTTTCAATTTGAAGGATATGATTACATAGACACAAAATTTCATGTTGAAACGAGTTCTGAAAGATATAGAGATAATTTAGTTCAATACGCTCAAACTCCTTTTAAATCTAATATGAATTTTGCAAGTCAATATGAAATTAGACTTGTAAAAAATCTATTAAAGGTTAACAATGGAACTGTTCCAAGAAATTATATTGAATTGATGAAGTTAGCTTTTGATCATGAGAAGTTAATTTCAGATTACATTATCGAGAATAAATAAAATAATAATATTTTTTATTTGTTTTAAAATTTTCAATTTTAAAGCTTAAAAATTCAACAAGAATTTTTATTGTTTCTTACTATCTAAATCTTCACCAAAAGTTTCACTATCAACAACTTCTTCTTTATTTGGATCAAAAGTTGCTAATTCCTTAGGAAATAATTTGAAAATAGTTTGATTCTTCAAATATTTAATTTCATTTTTAATAACATAAGAATGAATTATATCAATAACAATTGAAGGAGCGATTCTTTCATCTCTAAACTCTTCAATAATTTCATTGAAATATTCTTTTTCAGAATCAGCAATATCTTTAGAAAAACCACCAAAAATATGAGTGAAAGTATTAATCATACTACCAATATTAGGATTTTTACTAAATAGAACATGTAATTCTTTTTCATACTCTTCAGTAATTTCTTTAAGATTCTTCTTATTAAATTTAGCAAGAATTTGACCTAATAATTTCACATATTTAGGATTATGCATCATAAAAACATATTTATTCTGTGATTGAAAATCCATTAAATCTGTAATACTATTTTTTTCTTTAACTAATCTAAATCTTGAAAATGTGAAAATTTGAGTTAAGAATAATTCCCTAATAAAAGGATCATCTAATCTTTTTTCATCTTCTAAAGGTAAACTTGGAAATGCTTTCATTAATTCCTTAGCAAATAGACCTTCACCACGTGATGATGCAGCGCTTTTATTTGATCCTAAGTAAACTTTAACATTATTCTTACCACAAGTAGGAGATTTATATTTTAATAGAAATCCATCTATATCTTTAGCTTCTTTAATATAATTAGAAGTGTAATCTGTAATTTTTTTAGTTAAGTCAGTATTTGTTGCAGATTGAACAAGCTTATATTTTTGTTTTTCATGAACAATTCTAACTGCTTTTCTTGGAACACCTAAGCCCATTTCAATCTCTGGACAAACAGGAATGAAATTAACATAATCTTTTAGTTTAGAAATAAATCTATCATTAATCATTTCACCATTGTATCTACATGAACCATGCTCAATACATCTACTAATAATTACGTTAGGTTTAGGAAATTCCATTTTATTTCATGAATTAATTATGTTTATTATTTAAATCTAACTTAAAACATATTCTTTTAAAAAATAAATGCATAATATAACTATGTTACTAGAAATAATTAATCCTGTACTAATTACATTACTGGTTTCCTTAGTTATTTCTGTTTCAATTCAAATTTTAATATCATTATTCTCATATTTTTTTAAAAGTGATAAATTAACTGATTTTGCATATGGTATTGCGTTTATACTTGTAATTTTATATTCTCTATTAAAAAATATCAGTCCAATTAATTTTATAATTACATTGATGGTGATAGTATGGTCTATACGACTAATAACATATCTTGTAATAAGAATTAATTATATGAAAAGAGATACAAGATTTAATGAAATTAGAACGAACTTCTTAAAAAATATTGGTTTCTTTTTATTTCAAGGAATTAGTGTAATAATAATTTTATTTCCATCAATGCTATTTATACTTAGCAATTCTAATAATCATATGAAACTATCTTCATTACTATTTATGATTACTGGTTTTATGCTTTGGTTAACAGGTCTAATAGTTGAAGGAATATCTGATTATCAAAAGTTTATATTTAAAAAATTAAACAAATCAAAAATTAAAAATTGGATAGATACGGGATTTTGGAAGTATTCAAGACATCCAAATTATTTTGGTGAAATATTATGTTGGGCAGGAATTTATGTATTTACACTTAGTAAATTTGGTCTTATTCAATCCATCATAAGTTTAATTAGTCCATTATACATTTTCATATTATTAAGATACATTTCAGGAGTTCCAATTTTGGAAGAAAAGTCCGATAAGAAATATAAAAATAATAAAAAATATCATGAATATAAGAATAAAACTAACTTATTAATTCCTTTTAGTAATAATAAAAATTAAATTTAAATCTAACTTAAAAGATATTAATTCAGGGATATTAATAGTCTGAACTTAACTCTAAATCTAATTTTGAAAATAATTCTGATTTTATGATATTTAATTTTTGAATTGAATAGTCGTGAAAATGTTCATGTAATAGGATGTTTTCTATAATTTCTTTTTTTTCATAATCTGTTAAATTACTAAATTGAGATTCATTAATTAACTTTAATTCTCGTTCAACAATATCATCAGTTTTACTACCTAAATATTTACTAATTTCATGGTTGAAATCCTCATCTACTACATAATTAGTCTTAGTAATAATCCTTTCCCAAATATCATGAGTTGACTTTTGTAAATAAAAATAACTATAGGCAACAAAGATCATTGCAAAATATGTAAACGACTGTGATATTGAAATAAACAAACTTATTTTTGTAACTACTGAAATAATAAATAATAAATTGCATAAAAATACTGCACCCCAAGCTAGCGATACATTTCTAATTTCTTTCAATTTTAATTTATCATAGTGTGTGAAAAAATAATAAAAGAAAATTAAGCTAATTGGATTAATTAAGTACGTATTAAATACAGCAATATTAAGATGGTAGGATGGAATTAGAGCACCTATAATAAAATTTAACGATAATACAACAGCAAATATAACTAAAGATAACTTTCTCGTTGTTTTCTTTGGTATAACAAGTGTTGCCGTTCCTTGTAAAATAAATAATATGAATGCAAATGTAATAAATAGGTTTCTTATTGAAATAAAATAATAATTATCTTTAAAATTATTAAATACAAATAATACATCAACTAGTGAACTTAAAGACCAAAATAATAAGCCCAAACCCCATAGAAATAATGATATCTTTTTCTTCTCTTTCCAATCATAATATAAAATTAGTCCTGAAATAATTAAATAATAAGCAGCAAGAAGTTTAGAGATAGTGAGGGATAATTCTAACATAAAAACGAATCGAAGCCTCTACTTTAATAATATTACCATTTCAAAGCGTGAAATTATTTTCATTAAGTGTGAAGATAAAACAATATAAGCAAATTTTTACATTATATATAGAATAATTAAAATTGTATCATAGAAAACATTTATAAAAAAGTTATAGTCTCTATATAGTAATGACTGGACGTAAGCTAACTAAAAAAGGTAAAAGAGTTTTAGCTTTAGGTGTAGGATTAGTCATTTTATATAGTGCATCAACTTATGGAATTTCCAATTATTTTTCAAATAGAATTAATTCTAATTTAATTGAAGAAAATATAGAGCTTAAAAAAAATGCAGAAGAGTTAGAAGTAGTGAATGATAGTTTAGAATCAACAATTGAATCAATTAGTGAAAATAATCTAACTTTAGAAAAACAAATTCAAGATTTAGAAAATAATAATAATAATTTAGTTACAAAAAATTTAGAATACAAAAATACTATTCATAATTATATTATAGATATAGATACTAAAAATCTTATTATTAATTATTTGGAGTCTGAATCTGAAATATTAAAGGAAATTTCTCAAACTTCTATGAATTATTTTGGGTATTTGAAGTCTGCAGCAATTTTACATGAAACTGAAATGTTCAATGTATTAAAGACCATTGATGAATTACTTTTAGAACAAAATATTGATATTAAAGCTTCTAATGCATTTTCAAGCCTTGTAACTCCAATAGATGAGTTATACAAACAGAAAATTCAGCAAATTAAGGATAGACAGGATGAGCCTATAAATAATTATTTTGATTATGAAAAGTTTTACACTCCATATTCTAATAATATTATGAAAAATTAATCACTTAAATATCACTTTTATAAATTCTAATCCATATAATAATTTAGGGATAAATTTTACTATTTGTTAAGTAAAAATGATTATAAAGAGACCATAATCACTTAATGTATATAGAGAATTAACACAATCTTTATAAACAAATTTTCACTACTTAGTAACAAATAAATTCAGGGGTGGATTTAAAATATATTTTTTTAGCTAGAAAATATACTACTTTAATGAATTTATATTCATAATCGAGGGGAACATATGTTTAACAATAAAAAAACAGGTCTAGAAGAATATAATAAGGGACCTATGCAAAAAATTCTATCTAGTAAACCGTTTCAATATACAGTTTTAAGTCTTACAGGTGTAGGTATTGGCGTAGCATCTTTCTTTGGAGGGATGGGGTATAAAGAAAACAACATAAATACAGTTTTATTACAAGAAAATACTGCTTATGTTCAAACTATTGAAACTCTAACTGAAAAAGTTGAAGGATTAACAGAAGATAATAGATCTGTTAAGTCAGAAAATAGGGAATTAGCTGCAAATAATGCAAAATATGAAAATGATGTGAATAAATTAACACATCTTAATGCTGAATATGATTCTCAACTTACAGATTTAAAAGAAACAGTAGATGTATCCTCTCAAAAATTAACTTCTATTGACGAATACTTAAATTCACTTGAAACTCAAATTAAAGAGTTTTCTTCAGATTATGATAATTTTAAAATTAAAACTCAAAATGATTTAGAAAAGTATATTGTTGAACAAAATTCAAAATATGACACTTTTGAATCAGATCAAAATTCAAAATACACAGTATTGGAACAATATCTTACTGATAATTATTCTGAACTTGCAGGAGTTGTTGGTGGTGCAAATAAACTTGCTGAATTAGTCGTAAATCAATATATGGCAGATGTAGATAAATATATTCTAGATTTAGAATCAACTAAAAATAATTCAGTTAAAATTGTAACATTGGAAGAAACACTTGCTGGATTAGTTACTAAAATCGAAGAAATCGAAGGCACAAAAGATTCTGTTGAAACAACTGTTAAAAATGCAGAAGATAAGATGGATAGATTGGATTAAACATGAAATCATATAAAACACTAGTGGGAATTGTAACAACAGTAGCATTAGTTTATGGTGCAGCTGGCTGTAGCTATGATTCAGATTTCGATAGACGTAAAAAACCTGAAACATTATATGTTAATTCTGTAATTGAAAATGCCGATAATACTTTAGCTAATGAAATTGAACCAATTGGTCCTAATCCTGATCTAGATGATTTGATTACAAAGTATGATAAGTCTATTAATCAAGTAAAAGACTTAAATAAAAAACTATTAGGTGCTCTAGAGGAATATGAAAGTAATGCAGGAATTGAAGGAGTAGAAATTGCTGACGAATATAATACATTAAAATCTGATCTTGAAAAATTAACTAACTTAATTAATAATTATTCTATCGATAAGAAGCTTTCAGATATCAAATTTGAAAATTTAACTTATGATACATCTAAACTTGAAAATCAATATAATGAAATCAAAGATGTTGTAAAAGGAATTTTACTAAATCCACAAATTAGAAATGATGGATATTTTGAGGCAAATGGTGATGTTGATTTTAATGATATTGATAGTATTACAAATCTAATTGAAAGTTATTTTAGTTATGATGAAAATTCAAATTTAATACTTAATCCAAATTATGTAAATGAATTTCATGATGGAATTAGAAAAGGCGAAGCTAATATTTTAATTGATAAATATGCTAATTTAGAAAAAATTACTGAAGTTGAAACAGGAGTTAGCCCATATACAGAATTAGATGAAAATGGCTTATCATATTTAGACAAATTAAAAGGATTCTTTGACGACCTTTATGATAGAATAACTGACGTTTATGATCGAGCAGTTGATGAAATTAAAAGACGAAAGGATAAAGAGGACGACGATGATAAACCATACGTTCCTCCAGGTGGAAATCCACCTGATGAACCTGTAGTTGATCCTGAAGATCCTGTAGATCCATATGTTCCACCTGGTGATGGTGAAGAACCTGATCCAGAAGATCCAGAAGATCCATACGTTCCTCCGGGAGATGGAGAGGAACCTTAGATCACAAATATGGTTTAAAATAATAATTAAAGCAAAAATATTTTATTTTTTATAATTAAAATTCATAAAAATTCACAATCAAAAATTTCATAAATATCGGGGAAAAAATGAAAACAAGAAAATTACAAATGCTGGGAAATATCATGGTTTTTTTAATCATGATTCTTGTACTTGCAGGTTCTGCGAGTGCGGTAAAATTTAGAACATACACTGTTGATAATAATAATGTTAAAGTAAGTTCAAGTATGAGACTTGTTCCTGGAGACATAATTAAAAATTATGATTCCACTGGTCCATCAGTCATATACGATGGTTTACTTACAGACACTCGTTATGATATATACTATTATGGCTTCTCCCCAGCTGGCTATGAAAGTGAATGGCGTTCTTTTTTCCTAGATTCAGAAGCTTATTCTTGTGCTTCAGGAACTAGTTGTGGTCCATATTACAGCTCCGATAGTAAATGGGAAACAACAATGACATGGAGAGGTTCTTCATGGCAAACAGAATTAAAATATGAAGGTTCACACGTAGCATGGTTAACAATTTATCCAAGTGGTACTACATATTTAGTTAATGTATTAGATCCGTCAGCACCAAATGTTGCACCTACTATGATTTACTTACCTGATGTAAACTTAGATGAAGATGATGGTTTTTCTAATAACGTATTTGATATTAAACAATTTGTATCTGATGATAATGATTTAGTAACTGATTTAACTTTTGGTATTGTTGAAAATAATCCTGGTATTGTAACTTGTTCATTAGATGTAAATTTAATGATGGATTGTACAACTCAAACTAATCAAAATGGTGTTAGTACAGTAACTGTAACTGCTACTGATTCTAACGCTCTTTCAACTTCAAAATCATTCGACGTAACTGTAAGTTCTGTTGATGATAATCCACAAGTAAGTGGTATTCCTGATCAAACTATTAATGAAGGTCAATCATTTGCAACTTTTGATTTAGATATTTATTTATCTGAATTTGATGGAGATTCAATTACTTGGACTTCAAGTAGTAGTACTTTAAATGTAAATATTGACGGTAATAATGTTGTAACTGTAACTGCTCCTAATGTAAATTGGAATGGTCAAGAAACAATTACTTTCAAAGCTGAAGATCAAACTGGTAATAAATTATTTGGAACTGATTTAGTAACATTTACTATTAATGCTGTTGACGATACACCAAGTGTTTCAGGAATTTCTGATCAAACTATTAATGAAGGTCAATCTTTCACAACTTTTGATTTAGATTCATATTTAACAGAATTAGATGGTGATTCAATTGCTTGGTCAAATAGTGGTAATGTTCAATTATTAGTAAATATTGATGGTAATAATGTTGTAACTGTAACTGCTCCAAATGCAGATTGGAACGGTCAAGAGACAATTACTTTTACTGCAACTGATATTACTGGAAATTCATATTCAAATAGTGATTCTGCAATTTTTAGAATTAATCCTATTAACGATGCACCAACAAAACCAACAATCTTAACATACACTGGTGGCGTTTATGGTGGAACAAATAATATTATTTCTGTAACTTGTAGTGGAAGTACAGATGTAGATGGTGATGGTTTAACTTATGCTTATTTAGTAAATAATAGCGGTTCATTTCAATATTATTCATTTGGTCAAGGATCAAGTGTAGATATTAATGTAAGTAAAACATTATTTTCCGATGATAAAAGAAATCTTGTTGTTGCTTGTGAATCAAATGATGGAACTTTAGATTCAGAACTTTTAATTTCAAATATATATTTTGACGTAGATAAAATTGACCCTGTGATTTCATTAACAGGTTCAAACCCTCAAACAATCGAGGTTCATAATGCTTATTCAGAATTAGGTGCTACTGCATCTGATAATTATTTTGGTGATATTACTGGTGATATCATAATTGATACATCTAATGTTAATATTAATTTACTTGGATCATATTCTGTAGATTATGACGTTACTGATTCAGTAGGTAATATTGCAACTCAAAAAGTAAGAACAATTAATATTGTTGATACTACTATTCCTACTATTACTTTAGTTGGTGCAAATCCACAAGTTTTAGAAATTAATACTGCATATTCAGAATTAGGTGCTACTGCATCTGATAATTATGATGGTGTAATTACTGGTTCAATTTCAATTGATACATCTGATATTGATATGAGTACAGTTGGAACATATACTGTAACATATGATGTAACAGATGCAAATAGTAATGATGCAGTTCAAGTTACAAGAACTATTTCTGTTGTTGATACAACTGCTCCAGTAATTACTGTTGTAGGTGATCAACCTCAAACTGTAGAAATTAATACTCCTTATGTTGAACAAGGTGCAACTGTTATTGATAATTCTTTAGAAGTTTTATCCGCAATTATTGATTCATCTGCTGTTGATATTACAACTGTTGGATCATATACAGTAACTTACAATGTAGATGATTCAGAAGGTAATTCTGCAACAGAACAAACAAGAACTGTAAATGTTGTTGATACTACTATTCCAGTTATTACTATGACTGGTGCAAACCCTCAAACAATCGAGGTTCACAATTCATATTCCGAATTAGGCGCAACAATTACTGATAATTCATTAGCTGACTTAAGTGGAAGCTTAGTTATTGATGCAAGCGCTGTTGATACAAATACTGTTGGTAGTTATTCAGTAACTTACAATGTTGATGATGCAAGCGGAAATTCTGCAGCAGAAGAAACTCGAACTGTAAACGTTGTTGATACTACTATCCCTGTTATTACTTTAGTTGGTGCAAATCCACAAACTTTAGAAGTTGATACTGCATATGTTGAACTTGGTGCAACTGCTCTTGATAATTATGATGGAAACCTAACTGGTTCTATTGTTATTGATGCAACTGCTGTTCAAATGGATACTTTAGGAACTTACACTGTAACTTACAATGTTGTTGATGCAAACACTAACAATGCTGTAGAAGTAACTCGTGATGTAACTATTGTTGATACTCAAATTCCTGTAGTAACTTTAGTTGGTGCTAACCCACAAACTTTAGAAGTTGATACTGCTTATGTTGAATTAGGTGCAACTGCTCTTGATAATTATGATGGAAACTTAACTGGTTCAATCGTAACTGATGCAACTGCTGTTGAAATGGACACTTTAGGAACTTATACTGTAACTTATGATGTTACAGATGCTTCAGGTAATGTAGCTGTTCAAGTAACTAGAGATGTTACAATTGTTGATACTCAAATTCCTGTTATTACTGTAACTGGTGCTGATCCACAAACTATTGAAGTTGGTGTTTCATATTCCGAATTAGGTGCTACTGCACTTGATAATTATGATGGAAATATTACTGGCTCAATCGTTATTGATGCAAGCGCTGTTGATACAAATACTGTTGGTAGTTATTCAGTAACTTACAATGTTGATGATGCAAGCGGAAATTCTGCAGCAGAAGAAACTCGAACTGTAAACGTTGTTGATACTACTATCCCTGTTATTACTTTAGTTGGTGCAAATCCACAAACTTTAGAAGTTGATACTGCATATGTTGAACTTGGTGCAACTGCTCTTGATAATTATGATGGAAACCTAACTGGTTCTATTGTTATTGATGCAACTGCTGTTCAAATGGATACTTTAGGAACTTACACTGTAACTTACAATGTTGTTGATGCAAACACTAACAATGCTGTTGAAGTAACTCGTGATGTAACTATTGTTGATACTCAAATTCCTGTTGTAACTTTAGTTGGTGCTAACCCACAAACTCTAGAAGTTGATACTGCATATGTTGAACTTGGTGCTACTGCTCTTGATAATTATGATGGAAACATTACTGGTTCAATCGTAACTGATGCAACTGCTGTTCAAATGGATACTTTAGGAACTTATACTGTAACTTACAATGTTGTTGATTCAGAAGGAAATAATGCAATTGAAGTAACTAGAGATGTTACAATTGTTGATACTCAAAATCCAACAATCACATTAACTGGTGCTGATCCACAAACTATTGAATTAGGAACAAGTTATTCTGAATTAGGTGCTACTGCATCTGATAATTATGATGGGAATATTACTGGCTCAATCGTTATTGATGCAACTGGTGTTGATGATTCAACTGTTGGTAGTTATTCAGTAACTTACAATGTTGATGATGCAAGTGGAAATTCTGCTGCAGAAGAAACTCGAACTGTAAATATTGTTGATACTACAAATCCTGTATTAGATGGTGCATTAGTAAATCAAGTATCAGAATATTATTCATCATTATCGTATGATATTGATGTAATTGATGAAAGTACTGTTGACTTTACAATTAATGATACTACAAATTTTGAAATTGGATTAAATACAGGTATTTTATCTAAAAAATTAGATTCATTAGCTGTTGGAAATTATACTGTAGAAATAACTGCTACTGATGCAGAATCAAATGCAAATGTTTTAGGATCTGTAGTTGTTTCAGTTGTTGATACAACTTCACCAATTATTGATTCAATCTCAATTCCTATGACTAAACAATATAATGAGACATTCAATATTACTGTAACATTCAATGAATATAGTTCAATTTCAGATGCTACAATTACTATAGATAGTCTTGAAAGAAATTTAGTTTTAGATTCTGGTAAATCATATTATTATGAAGTACAAGGAAATAATTTAACAGCAGGTAACTATGATATTGATCTTTTTGCTAATGATGAATATGATAATAATAACTCATTCAATTATCCAAGTTCATTATCAATTTACGGTGCATCAAATACTGCTCCAAATATCAATGTAGTTTCCAATACACCATTAAATGAAGGAGATACTATTTCAGTTAATGTTACTTCAACTGATCCTGAAGGAACAACTCCAATTATTAAATTATACAAGGATGATGTTATTGTAAAAACTGTAACTGATACTTCTTTAGAATATACAGAAGAATTAACAAATCAAGATGCTGGAACATATGTATTTTATGCAACTTCATCTGACGGATTACTTACTACAACTTCAAATAATATTAATTTTGTTGTTAATAATAAACAATTACCTGGATTAATTTCCACTAATATTGTTGATAGTTCAACTTTATATGTTAAAAATAATCTAGTTAGTTTTACATTTGATAGAGATGTATCTAATGTTACACTAGTTGATTCAATCGAAGGAAGTTTAACTCCTGTTGTAATTGACGAAGTTGTTTCATATACTGGTGATTTTACAGAAGGTGGACATACATTAACTGTGACTGTAACTGAATTAGGTAAAACAAATACAGAAAGTTATGAATTAGATTTTACTATTGATATTACTGCAACTGTAAATCTAAATGTAACTGATGCATCAGGAAATCCAATTTCAAATGTAGATGTTAATGTTTACAAAGATTCAGATGACAGTTTAGTTCAAAGTACTGTAACTGTTGCCGATGGAAGTACTCTTGATGCAATCATTTTAACTGAAGAAGAATATTATATTACATTAAATAAATTAAATTATTTCGAATCAACTGTTAATCCATTATCAGTAACTGGAGAAGATCAATCACATGATGTGACTATGAATTTAATCCCTGATGCAAATGTTATTTCATTATCTCATTCAAATGATAATATGATTGAAACTCAAGATATTGAATTTATTGCTACAGTTAGTTATGAAGGAGATGTTTCAGAGAATTTAGATATCAATCTTTATAGAGATAATAACAATGATGGTTTATATGAAACTTTAATTGAAACTAAAACAATTAACTTCAATCCTGATGAAACTAAGTTTGTGAGTTTTGATTGGACTGTTGATAATGGTGGATTAGTTTCAAATTTCAAAGCAAATATAACAACATTAGGAAATGAACAAATTATTTTAAATAATGAAAAAGTTGATACTGGTATTTATATTACTGAATTAGAAGATGTTATTTCATTATCTATTGTAGACTTATCAGGTGTTACTTTACCAAGTAACTATGATTTTTCAATGCCAGTAACAATGATTAGTACTAGTCCAATTGATTTAGTAGGATTATCAACTGAAATGGTTGCAACTGCAGGTATTAATATTACTAGTGCAGGTACACAATCAATTGATATTTTAGCTGGTGAAACTAAGAATATTTTCTGGGACATAAGTACTGGTACTTATAATGCATCAGAATCTGTAGATTCCTTAACTGTAACAGTTGAAGCAAATTCAAATGTTGAAGTTTCAACAGACTTAGGAAATTCTGGTGGTTATGTAACTTTAGCATGTCCTGCAGATTTATTGATTATTGATGAAAATGATAATAAATTAGGATATGATGTAGAAGGTAACTTCTATGATGAAATTGAAGGTGCATACTTAGTTTCCGATGATGGTGAAAAAGAATTATACTATTTACCTGAAAATGTTGGAGATGTAGAATACATCGTTATTGCAAGAGGAGAAGGTTCATACGATTTAATTATTGAAGATCCAGAATCTGATACGCAAGTTATTTCCGATGATATTCCAATCAAAGCAAAAGATGTAATTGGTTATGATGTTTCAGCAGAAGATGTTGAAATTTTAATTGATTCAGATGCTGATGGTTTATATGATAAGTCAGTTACAACTGATGAAACATTTGAAGTTTCAGACGTAGAAGACTTAGATGATTTATCTGAAGATATTATAATGAGTGATGAACTAGGTGATCTAGATGATTTTGTAGTTCTTTCAGAAGAAGAAATGGAACAATTTGAAGGTGAAGAAACATTAGTTGAGGAAACATTCGGAGAAGAATTTGAATCCGAAGACATTCCCGAAGTTGTTGAAGAACCTTTAGTTGAAGAATCTGAATCCGAAGATATTCCTGAAGTTGTTGATGAACCTTTAGTTGAAGAATCTGAAGATATTCCAGAAGTTGTTGAAGAACCTTTAGTTGAAGAATCTGAAGAAGATTCTAACGAGGTAATCGAACCAATTGTAAATGAAAATGAATTAGAAGGGGTGGTAGCATGATTAAAGTTTTCAAATATTTATTATTATCATTAATGTTAGTTTTATCCACAACAATAGTATTAGGTGCAGATATTGTTATTCAAAATACTGATACTAATGTAACTGATTTACTTAATGATGGTAATTATACTTTAACTGCTATTATTGATTATGTAGAATTTGTAGGTGCTCCATTTAATGATATTCAAGTTGAATTAGTTTTAAAATCAGCTAATGCAATTTCAGATTTATCAATTGATTCAACAAATCCATCAACATTCGCATCTTTCTTTTTGACAGATAATGCTGATTTTGATATTTCAGGATTTCAACCAAATAACGATTATATTATTACAATTAATGCAAGTGGTCAAAGTAAATCAACAACAAAAGATGTAACTCTATCTGTAGATCCTTTACCTCCTGTTCATAATGTAACTGTAACAAGCGATTATTCAGCTACAAGAAGATATAATGAAAGTATGAATATTACTGTAAATCTTACAAATAATGGTGATGTTACAGAATCTTTAACTCCTAAATTAACAATTGATTTTGACGAATTAGTTTTAGATAAAGTTTACTTAGATTCTGTAGAGTTAACATTAGGTGTAGATTATACAAATACAGTTGTATCAAATAGTAGAGTTATTACAATTACTAATTCATTTGATATTACTTCAAGTAATTCAAAAGTTCTTGCTTATGAATTTACTCCAAGTGAATCAAAAACTTATTCATATGATTTTGAATATGTAGTAAATAGTCAGACAAAATATGAATCTGATAGTTTCTTTGTTCAAGAAGCAAATCCAAATAAATTAACAATCTATGAAATATTTGATGAATTAAATCTAGATCCTTTAGCATTTACTTTAAACGATGATTATGATATTAATTTATCTTCAAAGATTTATAACAATGGTGCTAATGATCAAGAAACAGTCGCTGTTAAATTTTACTTAGATAATACATCTAATTTAATTTACCAAACTACATTGAATTTATCATCAAGTGCAGTTGATATTGCAGAATACACTAAAACATTTGATTTATCTGGAAGTTATGATTTCATAGTAAATGTTGTAGGTAACGATGTTAATGAAACAAGCACTAAACCAATCACTGTATTAAGAGATTTAGATTTAGATACAGTACAAGATGAAGATCAATCAGTAATTTTTACTACAAGTAAATTTACAACAACAAACTTCAATGGTTCTATTAATATTACAGTTGATTCTGTTGTATTAAATAAAACAGAAGATTATGTTGGAAGTAAATTAATTACATTCAAAGATGACAATGAAGTATTAGTTGAATTCAATCATGATTTCAACAATTCATATTTGAATCTTAATGGAATTACTGTAAAAAGAAATACTACTATTGGTGGTATTATTGTAAATGGTTTAACTGGTACAACTAAAACATTATATATGAAGAGAATTGATTCAAGTAAGACTAATGTTTGTGTTAAAACTGCTGACATTACAGAATTTAGTGAAATTAGTGCTAATTGTAATGGTGCAAGTGAAAAACTTATGACATGTTCCTTATCAGACTCTCAATATCCATGTGAAATGGTATTAGTTGATGGTGAGTATTATTTCAAAGTTCAAAACTTAGAACACTCAGCTATCATTCAAACTAGTAAACAAATTTCAAGTGGTTCAAGCGGTGGATCATCAGGTTCAAGTGGTGGATCATCAGGCGGAAGTGGATACACTAAACCTAAAGATGAAAATGTTGAAAAATCAGATGAATTTTCATTTACAAACATCAAAGAAAATGAAGCTATTAAGAAAACTTTAGATGAAGATTTAGTATTAACATCAATTGAAATTACAACTAAAACTAACAAATCAAAAGTTGAATTTAAAGTTGAATTATTGAAAAATAAACCAACAGATCTTGATGATGAAGAAGTAGCATTAGAAAATGTTGTTCATTATTTAAAAATTGATCATGAAGGTTTAGACAATGATGATATTTCAGAATCTAAATTAGCTTTCAAGCTTGAAAATAAATACGATGAATATGATGTAAATCTTTATAGATTTAATGGTAAAACATGGGATAAATTAATTACAACAATAATTAATTCAGATGATGAATTTACTTACTATGAAGCTATTACTAGTAATCTATCATATTTTGCAATCAAGTATGATGAAAAAGAAATTGAAGAACCTACTGTAAATGTAACTATTGTTCCAACTAATGAAACTTTAGGAAACGAAACAGTTGAAGCAGAAGTTGAAGAACCAAAAGAAGGTTTAAGTTTCGAAGTTAAAGTGCAAATCGTAATAGTTTTAGCAATTATTTTAGCTGCTATTGGTTATAATTTTTTGAAACCAAAACCATTAAGACGAAAAGCTAGACATAGACATAGAAGACATTAATTTTCATTGTTTTTTTTTATTTTATTTTCTATATTTATTTTTATTTTTTTATTTCTTGTATTTTTTAATTAATATTCATTTTTATTTTTTTATATTTCTTCATTATTATTATAATTTTATCATTATACCATATTTTTATCTCTTATTTTAATATTGATAATTAATTTAATTTTCTTAGTCAAAAAAGAAAAGTAAATAAACTATTTTTATCTTAAAGTTTAGTATGATATTACTTTATGCACTTTTTCCATTAATATTATTAATTCTATTAATGATTGTTTTTAAGAAATCTGCAACATTTTCAATTCCAACATCATGGTTTTTTGCTTACTTAATTGGTGTTTTTATTTGGAAAATAGATTTTAATGTTTTACTTGGAGCTTTTATCAAAGGATCTTTAGTAGCATTTGAAATTGTCTTTATCGTATTTGGAGCATTAGTCTTACTTGATTCACTTGTTCGAACTAAGCTTATGAAAAGTCTTCATGATACATTAGGAAGTATTTCTAAAGATAAACGAGTACTTGCAATTATTATTGGTTGGTCATTTGTAGTTTTCATTGAAGGTGCAGCTGGCTTTGGAACTCCTGCAGCTCTTGCGGCTCCATTATTAGTATCATTAGGATTAACTCCTCTTAATGCTGTTGTAGTATCATTAATTTCAGATAGTATTCCTGTAAGCTTTGGAGCTATTGGTACACCGCTTTTTATTGGTATTGCACCAACTATTGCAAATCCTGCAACTCTTACTTTAATCACTAAATATACAGCTCTTATTCATTCTATTATTGGTATTTTTATTCCATTACTTGTTTCTTGTTTAACTGCAAAAATGAGTATGAAGAAGAAATTTAAAGATGGATTGAAAATTTGGAAGTTCGCATTATTTTCAGGTTTTAGTTTTGTAGTTCCTTACTTTTTATTAGCATATTACTTAGGTCCTGAATTTCCTAGTTTCTTAGGTGGTTTAATTGGATTACTTATTGTAATTATCGCTGCAAAGAATAGATTCTTACTTAAAGATTTGAAAGAAAAGAAATCAAAACATTTCAAGTTTAAGATTTCATCATTTACTCCTTATATTATTGCTGGAACTTTATTAGTTCTTACAAGATTAGGTTTTATTAAAAAATATTTAGCTAAAATTGCAATTGGTTTTACAAAAATATTTGGAACTGAAATTTCATATAGTTTTAAGATTTTATTATCTCCTGGTATTTTATTCTTAGTTGCTTCATTTTTGACTATTATTATTTTCAAGAAGCCTATTAAATTATTTGGTGAATCTGTAAAGAAAACATTCCCTTCAGCAATGAAAGTATTTATTGTTTTAATCTTTGCAACATCATTAGTTCAGATGTATTTATTCTCAGGAATCAATCAAACTGGATTAGATTCAATGCCTCAAGTTGTAGCAGAAGGATTAGGTAATGTATCAGGTCCTTTTTATCCATTTGTAGCTCCATTTATAGGTTTATTAGGGAGTTTTATTACTGGAAGCAATACTGTTAGTAATTTATTATTTACACCATTCCAAGAGCAAAGTGCTTTGGCATTAGGATTTCCGGTATTCTTAATTATTGCTCTACAAAATATTGGTGGTGCTATTGGAAATATGATTGCGCCTCATAATGTAATTGCTGCATCTGCAACAGTAAAATTGAGACATCAAGAAGGTAAAATTATTAGACATACTATTGGTCCAGCTTTAATTTATGCAACTCTTGCAGGAATCATTGCTATGATTTTAGTATACACTGGATTCATGCCATTTTGATCTCGTAGAGATTAAAGCTTGAAAATTATTTTTAATTTTCATTGTTTTAAAATCTTTGATTTTAATTATTAACAAAAAAGAATTAAATTAGAACATTTGTTCTAATATTTTTTTATTTTTAATAAATTAAATTTGATCTATAAATTCAAACTATCATTAATCATTTCTTTTACATTTGGAAGTAAATTTAAATTGTCTAATTCAGATAGATCAGTCCAAACAGGATCTGCTTCTTCATTACTTATTAAATCACCTGTAAAATTATTACATTTGAAATTTTTCATAGAAAATGTTTTAGTTCCTTCTGTTTTTCTTTCAATTGTTGCAACATAATCATTAGGTATTTCAATCAAATCGTCTTTTTTAACAATTAAATTAGTTTCTTCAAAGAATTCTCTAATTGCACAATCTATATGAGATTCACCAGGATCTAATCTTCCGCCTGGAACTCCAAAAGTATCATTTAAGTGTTCTGCTTTTTGTCCATGTTTAACTAGTAAAACTTTATTATCTTTAATTAAAACAATTCCAGCGCACTCAATTGGATCATTCATACTAATTAAAATCATAATATTCTATATAAAGATTTCTAGATTATTTATTTACATTTATTATAACAATGACATCCAACTAGATGATCGTTAACTAGTCCAGCACTTTGCATAAATGCATAACAAATAGTAGGTCCTACAAACTTAAATCCTCTTTTTTTAAGATCTTTACTCATAGTTTCTGCAACAGAATCAAATCCTGGAACTTCAGACATTGTATCAAATTTATTTACAATAGTTTTAGAATCTACAAATGACCAAATATATTTATCAAATGAATCAAACTCTTTTTGAATTTCTAAGAATGAAATTGCATTACTAACCATTGCTCGAACTTTTAATTTATTTCTAATAATTCCAGCATCAAGTAATAATTCTTGAATTTTATCTTCACCGTATTTAGAAACTTTAACTGGATCAAATTTATCAAATGCTTTTCTATAATTTTCACGTCTTTTAAGAATAGTCTCCCAAGTAAGACCTGCTTGATTACATTCTAACATTAGAAGTTCAAATAATTTATTATCATCATGCATAGGAACTCCCCATTCGTTATCGTGATAATCAATCATAATATCGCTCTTTGCCCAATCACATCTATCTACCATAAGGAATAAAATTAGTTATTAGAATAAAAAGTTATGTTATTTTATAATCTATTTTTACATTTAAAATTTATTCCATATTTTTGAGAATATTCATCCATATATTTTAATGCACTGCAAGGTATAATTTCTTTTTGCCATGTAACAACCGCTTTTCTAGAATTACAGTTACAATCAGAATTAAATGAATTTGTATGTGTGATAATTAGCGAATTTGAGTATTTTTCTTGTAATTTATTAATAGTATTTTCAAAATTTATTAATTCTTTTTCAGATACTATATGTGAATTATTGATTTTCCCTCTTCCTTGAGAAATAAATCTTAATAAATGTAAATGCATTTTTTTATTTTTTGAAAAATATGAAGCAATATTGCAGATATCTTTTAGAGATTCATCATTATAATTATCTTTCATAATTACTGTTTGAAATGAGAATGGAATTCCAACAATATCTAAATTATCTGCTGTATCTAATAAAGTATCCCAAGCACATTTAGCATTATAAATATCTGAATTATATGAAATTTTATCGTGAGTATCATAATAACCATGGAGTGAAAGTATTATTTCATCTGTATATTTTTTAATTTTAGATAAATATGTTTCACTAATTCCTACATTTTCAAATTGTTTAGAAATAATTTCTTCTCTATTTGAATTGCCTGATGATAATATTTGAACAATTTTACCTTGTTCTTTAGTATATTTTATAATCTTTTGAAGGTCAGGATGTTGAAAAGGTTCACCACCTGAGAATCTAACCACTTTAAAATCTTTAAATTGATCTAGTACTTCTTCAATATAATTAATATCTAAATATTTAGCACCATTTTCAGATGCATGTGCAGAGCATTGAAGGCAATTAAGTGGACAATTATTTGTGATCTCAATAGTCAATTCTTTTAATGATTCATCATTTGAATTAAGTTTAGTTTCTAGATCCATTTTAATAAAATAAAGAATTAAATCTTATCCATAATTTTTCCAATAATACCTTTCTTTCTTAATTTCTTAATAATAATAGGCATTATTTTGATAACATAATTTAGATCTTTTTCAGAAGTAAATTTACTTAATGTAAATCTAATTGATGAAAATGCTTCTTCATCTGTTCTTCCAATTGCTTTTAGAACATAACTAGGTTCAGAAACATTTGCAGAACAAGCAGATCCTTTTGATGAACAGATTCCTTTAGATGATAGCATATTACCTAGTGAATCACCATCAACATCTTTAACACAGATATTTACGTTGTTCAGTAATCTTTCATCGCCATTAGCACCATTAAGTTCTACACCTTCAATTTGAAGTAGATTAGAAATTAAATTATCTCTCATAGTTTTAATTCTGAATTTAGTTTTCTTATCTTCAGAAACTTCAACAGCTTTTGCAAAACCAACTACTCCAGGAATATTTTCAGTTCCTGATCTATGACCATTTTCATGTCCACCACCGTGGATTAATGGAGTAATCTTTGTACCATTTTTAATATATAGAGCACCAACACCTTTTGGTCCATAAATTTTATGAGCATTTAATGTCATCATATCAACATTAGTTTTTTTTACATCAATTGGAACTTTAGTATAACTTTGACATGCATCAGTATGGAAGTAAATATTTTTCTTCTTACATAATTCGCCAATCTCATCAATGTCATTGATTGTACCAATTTCATTATTTCCATGAATAATTGATACTAAAATTGTTTTATCAGTGATTGCTTTCTCAAGTTCTAAAATATCAATAAAACCAAATTTATCAACATCTAAGTATGTTACTTTAAAACCTTGAGTTTCTAACCATTTAGCAGCATTAAGAATACATTTATGTTCGACTTTAGTTGTAATTATGTGATTACCTTTTTCTTTATTTTCAAATGCAATTCCTTTCATAACCATATTATTAGCTTCAGTTCCACCTGATGTAAAAACGATTTCAGAAGGGTCAGCATTAATGGATTTTGCAATATATTTTCTAGCAGTATTTAGAGCTTCCTTAGCATCTTGTCCGAATGAATGTGTTGATGAAGCATTTCCATAAGCGTTCTCGTAATAATGCATCATTGTTTCTAGAACTTTTTTGTCAACTTTAGTAGTTGCTCCACTGTCTAAATATATTTCTTTGAAAAGCATAGTAATCACAATTATCGAATTATAAAATAGTAATGTATATAGTTCTTTTAAATATTGTGGATTTTTATATACTACATAATGGCTTAATTACGTTAAATTATTGTTCTATAACGTTTAATTAGGTTTTTACCGAAAATCTTTCGAATACAAAACAGAACCTTTATAAATGATTAGTCACGATAGAGTAGTAATGACTTATAAAACTGCTGTTCCGGTTGATACACATCAAGTTATAACTCATGCAATTTCTTTATTAGATCCTTCTATCTCAGTTGAAAATCTAAATGAAGCAAACACATCATTTAGTTTAACAACGGAAGATCCAGTTACTGGTCAGTCTGTTGATTTAGAATTTATCGTTGCTAATGATGAACATCTAAGTGATTTTCATTCTTATTCAACAGTTAGTAGAACTTATGATAATAATATTAGTATTACAACCAAAGATAAGAAGAAAATTAAGAAAAAGGCTACAAGAGATGATCATGGTAGACTTAAGCATAATACTAATTTAAGTCATATTATTGATGAAAATAATAAAAATGATGTGTATACAGGTGTTATTCTTGTTAAGGATTATGCAAACGGTTTCAATAGAGTTTTAAGAAGTAAAACTAAAAATCCTAAAGATATCAAAAGAGCAAAAATAAATGCTGGATTATTTACAGATATTAAATCAAAATTAGAAATATTATATCCTGAAAATAATGGTTTCTCAATTGATAATCAAATTTATGATATTATTAAACCAAGACGTACTGAAGTTAAAGCTATGAGAATGGCTGAAAAATCAGATATGCCACTAACTTACTTTCAATCAGAAAGTCCAAGAAATGAGTCTGGTTTTAGGTTTTATGAAGCAACTCATATGACTGGTGGAAAAAAAGATCAAGTTTTATCTGAATGTAAAACTATTCCTATCAATAAGCATGATGGTGGTGTATTCTATCAGTCTGAACATGGGAATTTTATTTATCATGCAGCTAATAAATTATCAACTATGAAAAGAAAAGATTTTGAATTTTCTGAAAAAGATAAAAAATCATTATATTCAGTTGAAGCATTAGAAAATAATATTAAAAATTATGAATTTATGCACGAACTTCCTATTAGTACTGCAAGTAATCAAATGAAATCATTCATTTTAGATAATATTGATAATAAAATTTATGATTTAATGGATGAAAAGAATAAAATCTTAGAAAGTTTAGAATCTTCAGAACAAGAAAGTCTTGAATCAAACTTAAGCTATATGTTTAATGATAATATCGCAGGTATTGAAGAAGAATTATATTATTTAGGAAAAGAAAGAGATATGTATCAATCTGGTGAAGTTCCTCTTAAAATTGTATTAGACCATAAAAATAAGTTTGCATATTTAGTTCCAAGTACTTTTGAAAAGGATAATATCTATTCTAGAGAACAAAAAAAAGAATTTAGTATTGTAAGTAACTTTTAAATATAATATTTATTTGTATTAAAAATTAAATAGAATTAATAAATTAGAAATAAAAAATTAAGTTAAAACTTAATTAATATTTTGATCGATATAACCATTTAACAACATTCTACCTAAAATTGATAGTCTGATATAAGTTTTACCGCCTTTTTCACTAGTTTTAATTAATTGTAGTCCTTTTAGACCTTCTGATTTTAAATTACCATTAATATGATAACTTACAAGAGGAAGACTCATTTTAATTCCTTTACTAATACCTTCAAAAGATACTTCTTCACCATCGCTAATGAATTTTAAAATTTGAAGCTTTTTAACAGTTAAAATAGTATAATAAGAAAATTTGAACATTGGCATCATGTATAATCTTCCTTCTTCATTAACATCGTATGCTTTAATACCATTAACAAATGAAGCATTTAATAATGAACTTCTTTGGTTAAAAGTACCGCTTGCAACACAAGTGATAACTTCAAATTCTTTATTTGAGCCAACAATACCTTTTACATACTTGAAAGTATCTTCCCATACATGTCCAATTTTATGGAAACTTACTTCACATCCAGCTTCATCTAATTTTTTCTCAAGTTTTTTATTTAATTCTTTGTCTTGAGCTTTATCTAGTAAATGAACTTTAACTGGATTTAATTCATCTAATTTATCAAAGAAATTATTCATTTCATTTGAAATAGTAACAATAATAATTTTTTTATCGGACATAGTTTGTACACCATATGTAAACTTATAGAGAATGTAATATCTTCTTCATTTATAAAGATTGTGGGAGAGTTTTACAACAATCTGATTATATATTCAAAAAAATACTCTAATTGGATATATTTTTAGAATTAGTGTATTTTAAAAAAATAGTAATGAAAATGGAAATTTATTGGTAACTTGTGATTAAATCCATAATTGATTGGTATGATCTACCAACATCAGTATCAAAATAATCTGCTTCAGTAATTGAATTTTTATTAAATGCTTCATCAGCGTAATTTCTACCTTCTCCATGCTTTTCAATTCCGCCGCCATTATAACCATTAATAGCTTTAATAAATGCTTCATTATCAAAGAAAACCATGTAATCCTTGTAACCAATTTCTTGTCCAACTTGAATTTTACTTGAATCTTTAATATCAGGATTGTATTGCATAAGCATATCAACACTCATTCCTAAATCTTTAGCAATATCAGATATATTATCTCCTTTTTGAACAGTATAAGTTTGTCTATCTCCATATGAATAAACTTCCTTTTCACCATTTAATAAAAGATTTGCAAATCCAGCAGCACTAAGTTTAATATTTTTATCAGTATTAGATGTTGAATCATATAAATAGTCGTTATTAGTATAAGTTGCTAAGTTTACATCATTCAAATACTTCACATCATCACTTGAAATTAAATATTGGAAATGACCTCTTAATTCTTTTGCATCTTCCATCATAATATCTCCTTCATGAATAAAACTTAATGGATCATTATAATTAGATACTGGAGATGAACCAGATTCTTGTAAAGACATATTATATAATGCTTGAATAAATTCATCAATTTGTTGAGGAGCAATTCTTGCATTTTTAGCTACTTCTAATGCTTGTTCGTAAAGAATATCATTATTTTGATCAACATTCACACCATAATTAGTTTTTGTAGTTCTAATATCATATGAAAAGTTATCATAATCATTTTTGATAGTTTCTTCAAGAGATAACTTAGGTGTTGTTACATATTCAGTGACTTCTTCAATTTCACCAACTGGCATAGTAATACTAACTTGATCATCAATTAAAGGAGCATTATCTTTTTGGAACATATCCATAATACCAGAAGTTAGTGCCGAGTATGCAACTAGTCCAGCTACACCGATACCAATTGCGCCTTTAGCAACATTCTTACGTAAATTCTTAATCTTCAAAATATCATAATTTGAAAGACCAGATGAATTAGTTTGATCTAAGAACCATTCAGGATAATTAGCTTCCTTTAAGTTTTTTAATCCTTTAAAATCTTGCTTGAATAATTTTTTATTATGATTACTAATACTTTTTCCATAAGATCTATTTACTTCTTTATCAGAGGCTAATTTAACTCTTCTGGAGTATGATAAGATATCTGATGAGTAATCTTCAGGATTTAAGAATTGATCATGTTTTTTTGCATTATTTAAGTCAGAAATTAACTCATCTAATGTTGCATTAGTTGGTCTAGAATAATCATGTGCATTATGTTCTCTGTTCGGAATTTCTGCTCCGTAGGAAACCATTATTATCATCTATGATTGTGCTGGTTTATAAACTTTTTGTTTATTTGTCTCTTTTTAGTGACAACAACACAAAATGTTCTCAAAATATAACAAAATATTATTTTGGGATATATTTTGTCTTTGTGTATCATATATATATCTAACTGTACTATTTGTGAATATAATTACATATTTTGTAGTCGGTGTGAAATATAGGTTAATCTTATATAATTAAGAAAAAATTAGGTAATTATAATGGATAAAATACGTGTTGGAACAAGTGGAAATCCACCAAATTTCTTAAAATCTGATTTAGGTAAAGATGGGCTTAAAATTTTTGAGTGGTTAAATTCTAAAAATATTAATGCTTATGAAGTTATTTTTACTCATGGCGTATGGATGAAACCTGAACGAGCACTTAAAGTAAAAGAATTATCTAAACAATATGATATTAAATTAAGTGTCCATGCACCATATTTTTGTGTTCTAACAAGTCTTAAACCTGAAGTTGTTGAAAAATCAATTGCACGAATGAAGAATGTAATTGAAATATCTGAAATAATGGATGCTAAACGTATTGTATTACATCCTGGACATTATTCCAATCCAAATGCTAGACAGCAATTAATTGATGGTTTGAATACTATTATTGATTGGCAGATTGAAAATAATTATACTAGAACTATTTGTATTGAATTAATGGGCAAAAAATCTCAGTTTGGTTCATTATCTGATATAATTGATATTTGTAATACTATTAATAAACCAGAATACTTAATGCCATGTATTGATTTTGGACATTATCATGCACGTAATGAAGGTCTTCTATTTGATAAAAATAATTATGATCATATTCTAAATGAGTTAAAAACTAAATTACCTGAAAATATTTTTAGATCAATGCATATTCATTTTTCAAGAATTGAATTTACTGATAAAGGTGAAAAAAAGCATAGGCGATATGATGAATTGGAGTTTGGTCCTAATTACCAAGAATTCTGTGATAAATTAAATGAATATGGAATGAGTAATCCAACTATAATATCAGAAAGTTTAGACTCTCAAGATAATTTAGCTCTAGAAATAAAAAATTATATTACAAAACAAAAGTAGATTTTAATTAAACATTATTAACTTTTTTTTCCTTTCTATTTTCAAAATATTTCATACCTGCATACATACCTAGAATTGGTAACATTGTCCAAGAATAATCTTTTAATGTTTCAGATAACGAACCACCACAATAAAGATCAGATATTTCATTCATTGTTTGTAATGCAAAAGCAGTTGCAATACCAATTTCATGACTATATTTATGATTAATTTTTTTACTTAAATATGAAGAAGTCAGGGAATAAATTACTAATCCACATGTCGCATGCATAACTTTATCATTAACATGAATAAGTCCATTACTTGCTAAGTTTTGTTTTAGTTCATGGTATGTAATCAAAATATTATCAAGACTCATAAATTTAGATTTATTTTCTCATTTTTATATTCTTTCAATCTAATATTTATTCAAAAGATAAGTATTTTAAATAATGAATGCGTATTATACTTTTTAGGTGTTATGTATGGACAATAAAAAACTTGAAAATATTATGGATGATGAAAATTATCATAATTTGAATTGTATTTTCATTAGAGAAGTTAGTCCTCATAATTTAAGTTATTCTACACAAGAAGAACAGGAATCAATTCTAAAAGATGTTGTAAAAACTATATCCACTTATATTAACGCCTCTAAATATGATGACGTAGTTATCTATCATTCAAGTTCTTCGATAAAATCTATAGGAATAATTACAGATGAATTATTAGATGATTTAGAAGATATTACTGTTAGTTATATTAAAGACAGTGACTTAAATTGTAAACCTGGTAATTATGCAAAAAGTAATATGTATTTAGATGTTATTAAAACTTGTTCTGAGGAAGGATGTTTACCAATTGTTGTTTCCAGTGAAACATATTTATCATCTTTATCATTTCACGTCCTAGCTAACTACTACGGTGGTGATTTAAGGACTTTAAATTTTTCTGATGTTTGTACTTCTTATATTTTTGAGAAAGATGGGACCATAGATTGTATAACTAACAAAAATCATAGTAGTAAAGGTTTATAAATCATTATTTTATTTCTAACTAATTAACTTTAGTAATTTATGTTACATTTTGTCCTCTAAGGATAAAATTTATAAATAACTATTAATTACTATAGAGTGGTTAATGATTGATGTTTGAAAAAACATAGGTGAACAAATGAATTTTGATGATAAATTAGTAACAGATTTAGCGTTTCCAAGAGAAGATGTATATTTAATGTCAACAAATGCATATAATAGTGCATTAGAAAGATTAGATATCAAGGCAGAAGAATTAAATAGAATGCCATTAACTTATGACGAAAGTAAAGCAAATGGTATTTATGTATTGAGACATGCAACATTATATGATGGAACATTACCAGAAAATACAACTAGTATTATTGAGGAAGGTATTGTTATGCCTGGTACAACTATTGAACACACAATTTTTGGAGAAAAAGAATCCTTAGATATTGTTGGTTATTTAGAGGGTGACATCATGAATGGTAAAGTAAGATATGATTCACATTTTGCAAAAACAAATGGTTTGTTTGAAGCAGATATTAATCATGATAAAATTTTATCAATTGTGAAATACAAATAAGATTTCAATCTTATTTTTTTAATATTTTTTCTTATATTATTAATTCTATTAAATCATTCTAGAAATAAAATTTATTATAAAATTAAAAAAAAGTTGAATGAAATTAATCATTCATAAAAACTTTGTATAATTGATATGAAGAATATACATCAACTTTACTAGTTACTTCACATGGTGAATGCATTCCAAGAACACATGGTCCTGCATCAACACAGTCCATACCATACTTAGACATAAACATAGCAATAGTTCCACCGCCACCGATGTCAATTTTACCAAGTTCACCTGTTTGCCAAGCAATTTTGTTTTTATCAATTAATAATCTTAATTCATTCATGAATTCAGCATGAGCGTCGTTAGTACTATATTTACCACCGCCACCACCATATTTCTCAACAGAAACACCGAAGCCTAGGAATGATGCATTTTTAGGATCATGTACAGCTTTGAAATTAGGATTCATACCAGCAGTAACATCAGCTGAAATTGCTTTAGTATTTTCCATAATTCTACTCACAGTTTCTTTTACATTTGCAAGATCTTTGTAATCATAAACAAAGTTTTCTAAAATTCTACTTGCAGCACCAGTATTACCTAATGATCCAATTTCTTCTTTATCAGCAAAGAATGCAACAGCAGTAAATTTAGGATCTTTAATTTCATTAATAGCTCTTAATGAAGTATACGCACAAACTCTGTCATCTTGACCATATGCACCAATCATACTTTTATCAAATCCAATATCAACTGGGTTTTCCTTAGGAACTAATTCAAGTTCAGCAGTATAGAAATCTTCTTCGATAATACCATATTTATCATATAAGTATTCAAGAACAGTAAACTTAACTTTTTCTTTAACATCTTCATCTTGAACAGGAATATTTCCAACAAGGATGTTTAAGTCTTCGCCTTCGATTACTTTCTTTGCATCTTTAGCCATTTGATCACGTCCTAAATGAGGAAGTAAATCAGGAATAATGAATGCAGGTTCGCCTTCTTGATCACCAATTGAAATTTCTACTTTTTTACCTTTCTTAGTAAAAATAACACCATGTAATGATAGAGGTCTATTAACCCATTGATACTTCTTAATTCCACCATAATAATGAGTTTGGAATAAAGCTAAGTTAGAGTCTTCGTAAACAGGAGCAGGCTTTAAATCAAGTCTTGGTGAATCTAAATGACTACCAACAATCTTTAATTTATTTTTAGTTTTACCAACAACAAATGCAATTACTGATTTGTCTTTTACTACTTTGAAAACTTTATCTCCAGTTTTAACTGATTTAACTGTTTCAATATTTTTGAATTTATTTTTAGTTAAACTTTCAACAATGTTTTTAACACATAATCTTTCAGTTTTAGATTTTGCTAAGAATTGTTTATAGTCTTCACCAAATTTAAAAACAGTTTTTCTCTCTTTCTCAGAAAGTTTATTCCAACTGCTTTCTCTTTTTAGATATAGTTTTTCTTGTAATTTTTTTGCTTTAGATTCTTTCTTTTCGGCCAATTTACAAAACCTCTTAAAAATTGATAATGAACAAGATAAAAATTAGAATTTTTAACAATATAAATCATAAATTTATATCAAATAAAAATTTAGACTTTTTATAAGAATTATATTAGGATTCTTATTTATAAATATTTGGTTTGGATATATACTTTATTTTTAATTTATCTAGTATATATTTTTTTGACTTCCAAGTACAAATCATCAATTTCAGAATCAAATAAGTACTGCAATTCTTTTTCAAAACCTAAAAAATCAGAATCATCAGGATTATTAGTAATGTATTGAGTTAAGTTTACATATAATAAATTAATAATATTCATCTTATCAAACGATTTTAAATCAATACTTTCTAAATCATTATGAACATCATCTGTTAAATAATTTCTAAATGATTTATCCATAATTTTTTGAATTCTTTTAAAATTGAAATCGTAATCCATTTCATTTAATTCATCTTCAATACTTGGATTATGAATTTTTGAGAGAGTAGATAAAGAATTTCTAAGTTCTTGAGCTCTTACAATATCTTCATCAGAAAGATAATGTCTAGAATTAATAGTCTTATATTGAAAAATATTAGTTTCAATTCTTGCATCCAAATCTAAATTAAATGAGTTCATATTTGTTAAAAAATGATATTTATCAAAAATAAATTCCAAGTATTTTGAACTTCGAGTATTATGATCTAAAGTGTCAGAATTAATCAACGTTTTAGCATATAGTATCATCCCATTTAAAAAAGATGATTTATCTTTATATTTTATAGAATAAACAGTCTCTAATTTATCAAGTATTTCTCCCAATTCGTCAGTATTTACTTTACTTGAATTAGATGCAGGATGATACATTTCAAAATTTTGCATAATATCAGTTCTAGCTAAAAGTTCAATTTTGTTATCATCACTTGTTGAAGTAGATTTTAAAGACATAAACTAAATATACATTCAGTAATTATAAAGGTTGACTTTAACTAGAGGCTAAATATTGTTAATTAAGGATAATTAGAACTTATTATTTTTTAAAGTGGTAATTAATTTTTATCTCGATTTCTCTCGAGACGTTTGATGAAAGTACATTTCTTACACATATCCTCAACTAATTTCCTTTCAGAAAAACCTTTCTTCATATCTTGTGCACGTCTATGTGATAGAATTTCAACAATTGTATTTTTATTAATATTACCCAATGGAATATTACAATTATGGTCTAAACAACAAGGAACAATAGTTCCATTAGAAAGAACTCCAATATGAGTTGAAAGTCCATGACAATATCCTTTTTCAGATCTTACTTCTTTTTTTGGATCAGGCCATTCAAATGAATTATCATAATGGATATATGCATTATTCTTAATTTTCATACTAATCTTTTTTGATTCTTCTTCAAGTTTAACATCAAATTCATTTTCAATAATATTGATTACATCCTTATTAGAATTATCATTGATGTTCCAAAGTCTGTAAATGATAATTAATTCATCTCTTGTTTCTTGAGCAAGTTTAGTAAAATCAATAATTTCTTTCAAATATTTTTCTTGTTCTTCTTTTGAAAAATTTGATTTAATTCCATGAATAGAAAAATTAACTCGCCTTATAGTTTTATTAAGTAATAATTTAGAATATTTTTTAGTGAAGATTCCATTTGTTGTAAGATTTATTGGAACTTCATTTTCTTCTGCTAATTTAATTATTTCTTCAATCTGTGGGTGAATTAGTGGTTCTCCCATAATATGAAGTGTTATTTCATGAGCTAGTTCCTTTGCTTCTAAGATAGTCTTTTGAAATAGGTCTAATGGCATAAATTCAGGTTTACGTGATGTCTTAGGGCAGAAACTACAATCTAGATTACATACATTTGTGATTTCAATATATATTTTCTTAAATCGTTTTCTCATATTAGAAATAGTTTCAATTTGTTATATAAACATTTACTTTATTGTGTTAAAAATAAAATAAGAAAAAATATATCCTAATTATTTTTTATTAATCAGGAAAACTGAAATAATAAAAAGTACTAAAGGAACAATAAATTTATTCATTACAATTTCTCCACCAAATAACATTGCTTCTTTCATCATTGTAATTTGAGTATGTAATGGAAGACTTCTTGCAATAATTCCCATAATCTTTGGCATGATTTCAACAGGATAAAACATACCTGACATAAATAGCAATGGTAGTGTAATAATTAATGAAATAAGTACTGCTACACCTTCATTATCACTAATAAAACCAATAATAATACCAATTAAAGTATCTGTTAAGGAAATAAATAAGATAGCTAAAATAAGACTTGTGAATGTTATACTAAACTTAGCTCCAAACATAAAGAAAATTGCCATAATTGCAGCAAATTGAATTAATACAATCATTGTAAAGAAAATTAATTTTCCTAAAATATAACTTGAAATTGTTGAATTACTTGCTCTAATTCTTTTAATTAAATTATTTTTTCTATCTTGAATAACACTAGTAGAAGTTAACATCAGAACAATAAACATACATAAAATACTAAATAATGGTGCAATACCAATTTCTAACATTTTAAATTGAGAATAGATTCCATGCTTTTCAGTAGGAATGGGATTTGCTAAGAAGTATGAATTCATAGTACTTAATGTTTCAAGTTCTTGATTTGCTTTCTCAAGATTCTTCATAGTTTTTGTATCTGCAAATTTATTTAGTTCTTTTACATTTACAGTTTCAAAAAAATCAATAGTAAGTTCAGTTCCTTGTTTTGCTTCGCTACTTTTATCTTTAATTACTTTAGAGAATTGTTTGGTAATTTCAGTCTCAAACGGTTCAAGAGCTACATCAATTTTCCATTCTGCAATAGAAGATACTGACGGATCACTATTATCATAATAAACTTCAATCTTACTTTGTTCTAAATTTTCTAATCTTTCTGTAAAACCATGAGGTATTAAAATTCCAAATAATGATTTCTTCGATTTGATATCTTTCGTTATACGTTCAACACATATATCATATGTTTTATCAATTTCGAGTCTATTAGTCTTAAAGTCTGTAAGAGTATTAAGTGCACCTTTAGTAACATCTGTTTCATCAAGGTCACAAATAGTAAGTTCAATATTACTTTCAGATCCTGTTAAAATAAAGATGTAGATAATTCCAATTAATAATGGTAAAAGTAAAGATAAATACATATATTTCTTCTTTCTTAAAAGCATAGTTGCATCTTTACTTATGAAACCAACTGTACTTATTGGAAATTGAATAATTTTCTTTACAATTTTTTTGATTAAATTTAATTGACTCATTTTATTAACCGTATTATTCTACTTGTCTTACTTTTAAGAAAACTTCATCTAGGTTAGGTTCTCTAAAACTAATAACATCATGTTCGATTGAATTCTTATCTAAGAATTTTAAAAGATAAGTTCTTTGAGTTGTACTTTTTAGTGAAAGCATAAGATAATTATTGAAAAAATCCATAATCATAATTTCATTTTTTTTACAATATGCTGTAATTTCTTCTAATTGTTTCTTGCTTAAGTATTTGAATTTAAGTTCAATGATAAAATTTGTTTTTAGTTTATTTCTAATATCTTCAATTTTACCTTTAGCAAATATTTTACCTTTATGTAATAAAATTAATTTATTAGCATGATGCTGTGCTTCAGCAAGCATATGGGTTGTAAGAACAACAGTTTTCTTTTTATTTCTTTGATGTTCTAAAAAATGCCATAATAACTTTCGATTAAAATAATCTAAACCAACAAACGGTTCATCAAGGATAATGATTTTAGGATCGTGAAGGATTGATACAATAATATTAAGTCTAACTCGTTCTCCGCCAGAAAGTTCTGCAGGATATCTAGT
>PPCM01000506.1_pt1 | contig 32427 bp, 46 predicted proteins | sample 1555541 | NCBI WGS metagenome assembly PPCM01 (sample SAMN05284479, study PRJNA326546) | Marine sediment metagenome, whole genome shotgun sequencing project. | isolation source: marine sediment | place: Germany: Wadden Sea | collected 2012-09-05
GAAATAGGAATACTCTTGATGATCTTACAGAAGTAGAACTAGAAAATGTAATGGCTTTTGAAGAACAGATTGCAGATATTATTCCAGCAGTACAATTACATTTCATTAGAATGGCTGAAATCTTTGGTTTAGATATAAGCCGTATTGAAAAAAGAATGATTATGAAATTAAAGAAAAAGAAGTATTTAGTTTAGGAGGTTCGATGGAAGCAGCAGTTAAGAAAGTAAGAAAAATTCCTACTAAGGCTGAAATTATGAGTAGACATCGTGTATCTACAATAGATGTTGAAGAAGCAGCAGCTTATTTAGGAATATCTATTTCAACTTTGAGAAAGTATTACTCTGATGGTGTTTTACCATTCATAAGAGTGAGGAAAGGTGGAAGAATTTTATTTAGAACAAAATCATTAGATCAGTGGATGGATAAGATGGAAGCTGATTCATATAGAACATTTTATGATATACCAGCGGATGTTGACTATATAGAATAGGAGGTTAATATGTTTAGAATTATAGAACATTTGGATCTTGTAAAAGATGACTTAAGAGTAGCTATCGCAGATAAAACCATTGAAAATACACTTTTTTCAGAAATGATTCTTGAGTGTGAAGATCATCTAGAAGTAAAAAAAATAAAAAAGGATTTTGAGTCTAATGAGGATATTATTAGTGAATCAAAAGCTACATTAATAGAAGTCGATGACGCAATTGAAATTTTGAAAATTTGTTCCGAAGATAAAAAAAGACCCTAGCTTGGCGGCAAAAGAGTCAATTTCATTAAGGTCATTATATCAGAGTATTATGACCATATCAAGGAGGTAACATGGAGAATCCTAATCTAATTCAGATTGTTGGATATAAAGACAAAGAGAGGCGTTCAATCGTTAAGGTTGTAATAGCAACATTTATTGCTCTGATTACATATGTCTTAACAACTCCTTTCATATAGGTAGGAGCTTATGCTCCTGCCAATTTAAACGGGGTGCTGATGAACTATATAAACGAAATTAATGGATTTAGAAAGTATTTAACAACGGATCCTTTAGCGGCAAATGCTCAATCATTATGGTACTTATTAATGCATATTAATAATACTTGTGGTTGGATAGAATGGTTTAAAGTTTCTAATTCTCGACTTGCAAATGAACTTTGTGTAAGTGATAAAACAATAAGAAATTTAAGAGCTGTTTTAGTAGAAAAAGGGATTATTTTATATCAATCTCAACAGCGAAAAAAGAATTCGGGACTCTATAAAATGGTTAGTTTTAGTCATATTTTAGATCATGAATCTACTAAAACTGCGGTAATGGTTACCGCAGAATTAGAAAATGAGAGCAAAACTGCGGTAATGGTTACCGCAGAATTAGAGAATGAAAGTAAAACTGCGGTAATGGTTACCGCAGAATTAGAGAATGAAAGTAAAACTGCGGTAATGGTTACCGCAGAATTAGAGAATGAAAGTAAAACTGCGGTAATGGTTACCGCAGAATTAGAGAATGAAAGTAAAACTGCGGTAATGGTTACCGCAGAATTAGAGAATGAAAGTAAAACTGCGGTAATGGTTACCGCAGAATCAGAAAATGAGGACAAAACTGCGGTAATAGATTCCCCAGTTTCAGAAACTGCGGTAAAATCTGCGGTAATAGATTCCCCAGAATTGCAAACTGCGGTAACAGTTACCGCAGAATTAGCAAAAAATCAAAAAACTGCGGTAACAGTTACCGACATAAATAAACATTATTATTGTTCTAATAAAACAACAACAATAACAAGGGATGATGATTTTAAGAACATGATTAGTTTTTACTCAAAAAATATCAGACCGATTACACCTTACGAAGGTGAAGAATTAAAAGCATGGTTAGAACATTTTCCAAGCGAAGTAATTTTACATGCTTTAAAAACGGCAGTAGAAAATGGAGCTGGAAATATTAAATACATCAATGGTATTTTAAGAAATTGGTTGAATAAGAATTTGGTAACCATGGATGCAGTTAATGCAGATCAAAGAAATTTTGAAGAATCAAAGCAAAAAGTAACTCAGTCTAAAGTTGTTGATATGAAATCTAAAAACAAGTTTCATGCTTTTGATCAACGTGAGAGCAATATGACTAATGATGAGTTAGAACGTAAATTAGGGATTAGAAAGTGAGGTAATTATGAATCGACAAATTTTAGATTGGTTACAAAGAAATCCACAATGGGTTCTCAGATCAGAGTTTGTGAAAGGGATGATTGACTATAAGTTGTCGATGAAAGCACTCAATAATTGCCAAAGAGCTTTCATAACTCTTGATGGAGAGTTTTATGGATCCCTTAAAGATGTACCGACATTTGTTGGTGTAAGTGAGGTTATAAGGTTAGATAGTATTTTTACTGACAAAGAGTTAAAGCTGATGGAAGAAGAGTTATCTCAGTTTGAAAGTCCTGATTTAATTAGGGAACTGAAAAGGACTAGAGAAGTTGCAATATCAAAGACCATGAACTTTATTAAAGTGTGTGATATGCGTCTTAAAGAGATTGAAAACTAAAAATAAGGATGGATAATGAGTAAATTGATAACAGATAAACAGCAGAAAATACTTGAATGTATTAAAGATCATATTAAGGTCAAAGGATTTCCACCCAGTATTAGAGAAATTGGAAAACTGACCAGTATTAGTTCAACATCGACTGTTTCAGGGCATCTGAACCGGTTAGAGAAAAAAGGCTACATTAAGAGAGAACAATCAAAACCAAGAGCTATTCAAGTATTGAATAGAAATGAAATTGTAACTGAATATAGAGAAATGGAGAACAAATGAACCAAGTGAATTTAATAGGTAGGTTAACGAGAGATCCTGAACTTAGATATATTGCATCATCAGGTATTCCAGTGTGTAGATTTGCCCTTGCAGTAAATAGAGAGTTTAAACGAGAGGGGCAGCCTGATGCAGATTTTATTGTTGTTAAGTCTTTTAGTAAGACCGCAGAGAATGTAGCAAACTATCTTAAAAAGGGATTATTAGTAGCTATAACAGGTAGGATGCAGAATAACGATTATGAGGACAAGAATGGTGTAAAACATTATGGTATGGAAGTAGTAGCATCAAGAGTTCAGTTTCTCGAATGGAAAGATAAAGGACAGAGTAATCAACATAATACACAGGGATATCAACAGAAAAATCAAAATCAAGTGAATAGTCAGCAAACTTATCAACAAGATATGAATGGTTTTCAGGCTATTGCAAATGATGATGATATTCCGTTTTAGGAGGATATGATATGGAAATAAGATTTCATGAGTTAATGGTAAAGGATTTAACAAGAGAAACGGATGTTGAGAGAATAGCATTGTTTCATATATTAGCAGGTAATTCAGATTTATATAAACATATAGATGATATCTACAACTTTGAAGATCATTGCATTAAAACCTCTTGTTTTAGGAAAGCATGGTTAACTTCAAGTACAAGAGGACTTCTAAAATTGGGATTTAATTTATTCAATAATTCTCAAAAAAATACCACTTATGATTCATTTGTTTACTTGGATCATCAAAATACATTATTAGCACTTGAAGCTATTAAAATAAGATTTCTGAGGTGATGATTTTGGATAACAAAGTATTGTGGAACAATGAAATGACATTAGTCATATGTTTAAAGACTGAATTGGATGAAGATGAATTTGAAGAAGCAGCTATTCAGTCTCATATAGATCTAACTGGTGATGAGTTAGAAAAAGGCGAATATATTGTTGGTTCAGATTCAACAATTAGGAGATTAGAAGTTATTTAGGAGAGGAATGAAAAAAGAAATAGAAAAACTAATTGATGCAGGATTTACCGTTGAAGAAATATTAGAAGCACTACAGGCATATAGGGAAGATCAGCAAGTAAGATGTGAACATTGCAACAGTAGATTATGCGATTTTGATAATGGTATAGTAATTATCAAATGTAAGTGTGGAGAGTATACAAAAATAATATGACAGAGAGCCCAGAGCTCCAGTAGCAAATGCTTACTGGTGCTCTGTTTTTTGATTATGGGGGTTAAATGAAATTAAAGGAAGAATATAAAGAGAGTATTATCAGTACACTAAAGTGCTACAATTTACTATTAGCACATATTGAAGAGCTTAAAAAACAACTAGGTGAAGTATTTATGAATGATGGTGTTACTGCGATAGATTACGCTGGTGATGGTATAAAAACAGGCAATATCAACAAACTTGTAGAGAATACAGCTCTTAAGAATATTGATGATATTGAGGAGTTGAAACATAAACTAGATGTCGCAAAATCAAAATTAAACCGATTAGATTCGGCTATTGGTTCGCTCGAAATGAATGAAAGACAGGTTATCATATTAGGATATTTGAAAGGCTATCAGTGGCAAGAAGTAGCTCATGAAATGAATTATACTGATAGAATGATAAGAAATTTGAAGAATTCTGCTATTAGCAAACTATCTTATGTATTCTATGCAGATAGAGCGTTTCAAAAAGAATCTATAAAAGTTATTTAGAATCATTTCCGGTTGATTTCCGTTATTAAGAAAAATATTATGATAATTTGATAACATGGAAGAAATAAAGCCAGTGACATTTAGTTGCTGGTATTTTTATGGAGATAAATATGGAAAAAATAGTTTTTAAGAATGATAAAGAGAAGATTGCTATGAAATTAGCAATGAGAAAAGAAGTAGTCCACGAGATTATTGAAGAATGCAAATGTCGAAGATGTCCATACTTTAATAAATATATTCGTAAACATGGAGTAAAGATTGAAAATAAAAGGAATTAATCGTCTTAAGCTAATTGAGTTAAGAGATGAGATTGATATGATCATTGAAATGACAGAGCAATTTAGGGATATAAGTGTTGCCAAAGATGATGAAACTATTCGGACTTTATACTTGGAATTAGGGAACATAAACGATATCATTGTGGCGTTAAATGCAAGTAATTTTAAGATTAAGACATATCGGGGATTTAGAAACTACAAAGCCAGTGATATTTCATCTATTCTAGAAAGTGATGATTGTACCGACCTGGGGAAAATTGCTAATAAGTTCTATCGCTACAATAAAAATAAATGTGGATGGAAGTCTCTAATCACATTAATAAAATCTATAAAAGGAGCTCAGAATGAATACTGTTGATCCAATTAGAGATTATAGAAAATTAAAAGACATTGAAGAATATTTGAAGAGAACTTCTGAGAGAAACTGGTTACTCTTCATTACTGGTACAAATACAGCTTTGAGAATATCTGATATATTGCCATTGAAGGTTAGAGATGTGAGAAATAAACAGACACTCACAATAAAACTTGAGAAGACTGAAAAGGTCCATACTATTCAGTTAAACAAGAAGTTAAGGAAAGCATTCAGATTGTATTGCAAGGATAAACCTCCGGATGAGTATGTTTTCAAATCGAGAATAGGTAAGAACAATCATATAAAAAGAGGACAAGCCTATAACATCATCAATGAAACTTGCCTAATGTTTGGGCTTGATAATATAGGCACTCATACTCTTAGAAAGACATATGGTTATCATTTTTATGAACTTACAAAAGATGTTGCTACACTTCAAGCTATACTTGGCCATAGGTCGCCAACTGAGACTCTTGTTTACATTGGAAAACATCAAGAGAGTGTAAATAAATCAATGGATAGCTTTGAGTTATAGCTTTTTTTTAGCCTTGTAGTGTACATAATTGCAATTGTGTCAGTAGAAAAGCATAAGGAAAATTAAGCAAGTAATATCAATGGTTTGAGACTATCCACGAATTAGACACACTCTAGGATATGTACAGTTCGAGGAAAATAGACTCTAGCCCTTATATTGCAACCGTTAGGAGTTAATATGCCTAAGAAAATCTGTAGAGGGAAAAACTGCGAAAATCTTATACCGATGAATGGGAAGTATTGTCCTCAGTGTGCAAAAGTAGCTACTATGGATAAACAAGAAAAGAATAAACGGTATGACTTGAAGGTGAGAGATCCAAAACTCGTTAAGTTTTATCATTCTAGTGAATGGAATTGGATAAGAAGCGCTGCACTAGTGAGAGATAATCATTTATGTCAGGAATGCTTAAAACAAAACATCATTCAATCCGCTGAGATTGTACATCATATCATCGAGATAAAAGATGATTGGTCAAAGCGATTACAGATTGATAACTGCCAGAGTGTTTGTAAAAGTTGTCATAATAAATTGCACATCTAACTTCTTATGTGATATCCTTATATTGGTAATATACTGGAGGCAACATGACTAAATTAAAGAAAAAAATCAATGTTCTGACAGATAAAATGTTTTTATACGCTGAACAACATCCATCTAGGACTGCGTTATTATTCCAAATGATATTGAGTTTATGTGCACTTGGATATTTGTTTTACTTGGCTAATAATGGGCCAACTTTTAGGGGGTTTTCAAACTTAAGTGAAATGAATTATAGACTATTTGGTTTCATTTTTTTGTTTATAGTGCAATTACTTGTGATATGCTTTTATATAGTTAGATTGGTAAAGTATTGTTTTGACAAAACGAATAACCGTAAAGCATCATTAACGATGATAATGAAAAGCGTTTTTACTTTGATAATGCTGTTCGCAATAATTTATTTTCAATTAACAATCTTGGATGCATTATTTTGGGAGTTGGGAAAAGATAAATGGAACTATGAAGATTCAATGATTAAGGGTGAATTTGAAGAAGGTTTTGCAGAGATTATTGAAGATCAAATTAAAAGCTATGAAACAAGACGGTTTTATAGTTTTAATGGATTTATAGAAAGTAATGAGCTAATTACAAGAACTGTTGAAGATAGTATAATTCATTATGGATTAAATACTTCAATGATAGTATATCATTTTGTGGATAATTTATACTATAGTGTGGCAACAATAACTACAGTTGGATATGGTGATGTATTTCCTATTGGTATTATTCCAAAATTATTCTGTATGATAGAGTTGATTATTGGACAATTTCTATTAATTTTTGGAGTTGGTGTTGCATTTCAAAAGAATACATAAATGTAAACGGAGGGGGAGTCATTGTCTTTTCGGAAGAATTAAAATGACCGCAGCCCCCATGCAATAATAATTTTTTTCGGTTATTGATATTGGAGGGGGAATATGGGAATAAAACAAGAAAATACAGAATTGGATATGACTGATGACATTAAATGGATTAGGAATATATTAATCATTTTAATAGCTATTAGTTTTGGATTTCCTCTGATAATTGATTATGTAATAATACCGAGTAATATTGTATCGAATATTTCAAATGATCAATGGATACAATTCTTATCTAGCTATTCTGGTGGGATAATCGGTGGCATAGCTACACTAATTGCAATTATGTTTTCAATCAGACATACGACTAAGATTCAGAATCAATCACGCAAAGATATTCTTGCTCTACATGAGGATAACAAGCAACTACTTAAGGATATTCAGAAAGAAAATAAATCTCTTGTTCTTAAAAGTAACAGGGAGAGTGTCAAACCTGTGTTATCAGATTATGGAAAGAGAGTAAGATCAATTTCTGCAGATAGGAAGCAGTTAATTCTAGATTTAGTCTATAAAAATATTGGAAATGGTATACCTTTTAATATTAAAGTTAGATATATATCTGGCAATGGATCACCATTAAAAGTTATTTCCTCTAGCATTTCTGATACTGGGGATCGTATTCACGTTAAATTAATACTAGACAATGAAATGGTTCCAAATAAAGATTTTTATCTAACGATTCAATTTTGTTTTTACGATTTATTAGAGAATAATTATAATCAAATGTTTTCATACGATTATTCTTTAAATGCAATTAAGAGCCAATTTATTTTGGAAAAAAGGAAATATCTACCTGAGTTAGGTCCAAGGGAGATGTAACGATTAGTAAATCAAATATTAGCATCGAATCAATCCTTGAAAATGGCAACAAAGCTCATTTAACCAAAGAAGAAATTCGATTAAAGAAAAAGCAAGAAGAACAACTAAATAATTTAAGGACTGACAAGATAAAGCCTCCTACCTGGTTAGGTAAGGAAGCTAAGAAAGTCTTTAAGAAAATAGTTATGGAGCTCGAGGTTATCGGGCTCCTTTGTAATGTGGACATTTATACATTAGCAGTATTAGCTGATGGTATTGAGAAATACATCATGTGTGTTATTTCACTACATGGCGAGCAATTGTCAGTTGAGTATACTAATAAGGCTGGATTTACTAACTACATTGAGAATCCTATTATTAAGACTCAGTTAAAGTATGCTGAACTTATTAGAAAGTATTCTTCTGATTTTGGCTTATCACCAGTTGCTCGTCTTAAGATCATGCATTCAACTGCTGAAGAAATGTCAGACGATGAAATTGATTTTGAAGGAGAGTTTGGTTAATGTTCAACACGATTCTAGAAGAATTGATGACATACTCTTATTCTATTATCTATGGTGAAATTGTAGCTGGTAAAAAACATATAAAAGCGTGTGAAAGATTTCTTAATGATCTCCAAAGGATGGAGACTGAGGAGTCTTTTTTATATTACTGGGATGAAAATGAAGCTAGAAAAATTGTGAAATGGTATACCTTTATGAAGCATAGCAAAGGTGTATTAGCTGGTAAACCTATTCACTTAACAACTTATCAAAAATTTGTTATATGTAATATATATGCCTGGAAACATTTTGAGACTGGGTACCGTAGATTTAGATATGGTTATGTTCAAACTGGTCGGAAGAATGCTAAGTCTCAGATGGAAGGTGGAATGGCCTCTTATGAAGCTGGAGGTCGTGGTGTTAAGGCTGCTGAAATATATACTTTAGGTGTAGAACGAGAACAGGCGAAGATTGTATTTGATGAAATAGACCTCATGTGTGGTCCAGTAGTAAAAAGACGCTTTAAGTTTAACCAGAAAGAGATCACTCATAGGAAAAGTAAGTCTTTCATTAAGCACTTATCAAAGAAAGCTGGTAAGACTGGTGATGGTAAGAATCCTCAGTTAGCCATTATAGATGAATATCATGCGCATCCAACAAGTGAGCAATATGATGTCATGGTATCAGGTATGATGGCTAGATCAGAACCGCTTATTATGATCATTACTACTGCTGGTTCAGACTTTGAGGATAAGCCATGTTATTTAGAGTACAAATATTGTAGTGATATCTTAGATGGTGTTATTGATAATGATGAGTACTTTGTAATGATATGCGAATTAGATAAAGATGATGATCCTAAAGATGAGTCAGTTTGGATAAAAGCTAATCCAATCGTATGTACTTATCCAGAAGGATTAGATTCATTAAGAGCAGAGTGTAAACGTGTATATGGTTCAGGTGATGAAGAGAAGATTAGAAACTTCCTCACAAAGAACTGTAACATATGGGTTAAGTTTGGTGAAAATAAGTTTTTAAATATTGATTATTGGCATTCATGTGTTAATGATATCAGTTTTGAGACTTTTAGAGGTGGCGATTGTTATATTGGAATGGACCTATCTAAGTCGGGTGACCTAACAAGTATCTCTTTTGAGTTTCCGTTCTTAGATGGTGAAATTCGAAAGTATGCTTTCTTTAGTCATAGTTTCTTACCAATAGGAACTTTGGAGGAAAAAAAGAAAACAGACAAGATTCCATATGATTTTTGGATAAAAAGAGGATGGTTAACAGCTACTGAAGCTAATGAGGGTATGATAGTGGACTACTGGGCGATGATAAATTATATCGAAGCGGTTGTCTTAGAATACGATTTAAGAGTTATGGAGGTCTGTTTTGATGCTCATAATGCAGCTATTACTGTAGCAGAACTTGAAAGAAGGGGATACGAGTGTGTTCAGATACCTCAATCATGTGCAAAACTTGATGAACCTACCCGAAACTTTCAAGATCTCGTTAAAGTTGGTCAGATTGTCCATGATGGTAATAAGCTTTTAGCTTGGTCAATTAATAATAGTGAAAAAGATACAAACTCATTTGGTGAAATAAAGATTTCAAAGAAATCTAGATTCAAGAGAATAGATCCAGCTGCTACTTGTATCTTTGCACATAAAAGAGCCATGACCTATTGGGGGGGTGTTGGTAAAAAAGAAATTACAGAAGAGTATTTAGAGGAGTTGTGGGGAGGTTGATAAATGGGATTAAAAGATTGGTTTCGATTTGGTAACACCAGGAGTGTTATGGAACTTAATAAAGATGATGATGCCATATTAAAGGCATTAGGAATCTCTGAAACAAAGAATGCAAAGGAAGCAACATATTTCACTTGCCTTAGAATACTATCTGATAGTGTTTCAAAGATTTCACTAGAAGTTATTCAAAGGTCAGGCGATGGCATTAAGAAACACTATGGCCATAAACTCGAAAGAATCCTTAACTTAAAACCAAATCCATACATGAGTGCCAATGACTTTTGGAAAGCTGTTGAGCATCAGAGAAATGATAAAGGTAATGCAATTGTATTGCCTTTTTTTAATGCTCGTACTGGAGTATTAGAACATCTATTTCCTGTGGATTTTTCTAATGTAGAAATGTGGATGGATAACAAGGGCATCCTTGGTGATCCTAATCAGTTCTATTACATCATCAAAGACAAACTTGGTAATAGGTACAAGTATCATCCTGATGATGTGCTTCATTTTAAAGGTGTTACTTATGATGGCATGATTGGTGTGCCGGTTAAAGTTGTACTTGCCAGTTTGATAGAGGGCAACAAAGGGGCTCAAGACTATGTGAAGAATTTCATGGAAAATGGTATGTTTGGGAGTGGTACCATTCAATATACTGGTGATTTATCAGATAACAGTGCTAAGAACTTAGCTGAGAAACTCTTTGAGAATGTAAAGTCTGTTAGAAATGCTGGTAAGATATTTCCTATGCCAGTTGGTTTTCAATATCAGCCTATGAAACTTACTATGGCAGATGCTCAATTCTTAGAGTTGAGTCAATTATCTGTCAGACAGATTGCTGGTGCTTTTGGTATTAAGCTTCACCAGGTAAATGATTTATCTAAGTCTAGTTTTTCTTCTATTTCAGAACAGAATAGAGAATTCTATATTGATACATTACTGGCCATCTTTAAGATGTATGAATGCGAAATGAATTATAAGCTGTTTCATGATCATGAGATAGATGCTGGTTATCGTCTTAAGTTCTCTGTAGACAATATACTTAGAGCTGATATCAAAACAAGGTATGAAGCTTATAGAATTGCAATCAATGCAGGATTTAAAACACCTAATGAGTGTAGAAAACTAGAGGGTGATCCATTATTGCCAGAAGCGGATGATCTTATCTGTAATGGCAATATGCAAAAGGTTAAGGATATAGGTGTATTTTATAAAAACAAGGAGGGCAAATCGAGTGGAAAAGAAGAAAAAGAATGATGATTTAGAACATCGTTCAGTCATTGGCCATGTAGAAATACGAGCCGATTCAGATGAGGAAACGGATTCACGATTATTAACCGGTTATGCAATTACTTATAATGTTCAATCTCAAGTAATGCGTGATTGGTGGGGGGATAAGTTTGTTGAAGTCATCGCAGAAGGTGCTTTTGATAAGAGTCTTCAAGATAGAGGTGTTCTAGCTTACTGGAACCATAATAAAGACATTCTACTAGGGAACACCGAGAGTGAAACACTTGTTTTAGACAGTGATTCAACGGGTGTTCGTTTTGATTTAGATCTTCCTAATAGCTCATGGGGAGATAGTGTACTTGAAAGTGCCAAACGTAAAGATGTTAGAGGTACAAGTTTTGGTTTTAGAGTTGTAGATGATTTAATCTCTAAGATTGAGATTGATGGTGAAGAAGTCTATAAGAGAACAGTTGTTGAAGCTGAGCTTTATGAGATTAGCCCAACACCTAAACCAGCTTATGTGGATTCAGAATGTCATGTAAGAAGTATTGATGAGCTAAGAGATAATAATTTGGATATAGAGGCAAGAGCCTTAGTATTAGAACTTGAAATCATGTAAAGGAGATATTCATGAGCAGAAAATTAAGAGAAGCACTTTCGAAAAAAGAGGAATTAAGAGGCAAAGCACTTGCTTTAGTTGAAGAAAGAAAATTAGATGAGGCAATGACTGTTAAAGATGAAATGAAAGAATTAGAAAAGGAAATCAATCTTTTAAGAGATCTTGAAGATGAAGATGAAGAACATCGTTCAACAGAGCCAACTTCTGGTGCTAAAAAAATTGAAACAGGAGGTTCTGAGGAAAGATCACTTGAAGAGAGATACAATGATGTTTATTTAAAGGCATTAAGAAACAAAAATATTTCTATGGATGAAAGAAGTATTGCTCACGAGTACGGTCAAGAACATAGAGCTTTAACTGAAGGTACCGGTGAAGATGGTGGTGTTTTAGTTCCAGTTGATCAGCAAACAAAGATTAACGAACTTAAAAGAACTGATGATGATTTATCTCAATATGTAAATGTTGAGCCAGTAACAACTTTATCAGGTTCAAGAGTTGTTGAAAAGTTAGCAGATATGGTGCCATTCCAAGATTTAGATGCAGAAGGGAATATCAAGAAAACTGATAATCCAAAGTTTAAGACTGTAGCTTATACTGTCGCTCAAAAATATGGTATTTTACCAATCTCAAATACGTTGAAAAAAGCTGGAGATAAGACTTTAACTAGCTATGTAAATAAGTGGTTAGCTAAGAAGAAAAGAGCAACGCACAATGCTGGTATTTTAGCAAAGTTAGCTACTCTTACAAAGAAAGCAATAACTACATTTGATGACATTAAGAAGATTTTTAATGTTGATTTAGATCCAGCGATTACTGCTAGTTCAATTGTTCTTACGAACCAAGATGGTTTCAATCACTTAGATACAATGAAAGACACTGATGGTAAGTATATCATGCAGCCAGATCCAAAGGATGCAACTAAAATGCAAATCAAAGGTCGTAGAGTTGTCATGATCTCAAACAAGGTTTTAAAGACAACTGGTACAACAACTAAGAAAGCGCCAGTAATCATTGGTGATTTAAAAGAGGCAATTACATTGTTTGATTTTGAGACTATGGAACTTCTTTCTACTAACGTTGGTGGTGATGCATTTACTAGAAATACAACTGATACAAGAGCTATTTTAGGCTTTGATACGCAAATGGTTGATGATGGTGCTGCTATTTATGGCGAAATCACATTAGCATAAGTAGGTGATGTCAATGATTACTTTAGCACAAGCTAAAGAGTTCTTACATTTGGATGTTGATGATACTGATGATGATGGTATCCTTAATATCATCATTGGTGCAGCTGAAGAATATCTGATAGAGGCTACTGGAAAAACATTTGATGCATCGAATAATCGTGCAGTACTGCTTGTTATGGTTCTAGTGACTGATTGGTATGAAAACAGAGAAATGATCGGTAAACCAACTGACCAAGTGCGTAAGACTGTTACCAGCATAATTTATCAGCTCAAATATGGAGGTGATTAATGCGTGTAGGTAAGATGAAAAAGCTTGAAGTTTGGAGCAAGGTAGAAAAAGTAAATGAACTCAGAGAAAAAGATTTTGTACCAGGCAAAATCAAATCTGTGTATTTAGAAATGATATCAATGACTGGATCCGTTTCCTCTTTAGCTGGTAATACTAAAGTGAGTGGTACTACTCATAAGTTTAAAGGACGTTATATTACTTGTAAGTTTATTAAAGATGATATGTGGTTCATTAGAAATGGTATTCAATATGATATCAAATTCATCCTTAATCCATTTGAAGCTAATAAAGAGCTTGAGTTCTTCTGTGAGGTGAGCTGATGGCTGATTATGAGTTTAGTGATAAAGAACTACTTGCTCTAGCAGATGATTTAGAAAAGATGTCTGAAGCAGTCCCTAAACTTGTTAAGAAGTTTCTCAATAAGGAAGGTACTAAATTAAAATCAGCAGTTAAGAAACTTGCAAAAACAAGAGTGCGTATTGATTCTGGAAATTACATGAAACATTTAAAACGTGGTAAGCCTTATCAGTATAAAGGTGTGGATTGGTCCATTAGAGTTTACAATGCGTCCAATCATGCTCATTTGATTGAGGATGGCCACGATATTGTTGCTAAGGGTTCAAAACGTGGTAAAGGCAAGAAAGTTGGTCACAAGAATGGCTATCATATTCATGCTGATGCTGAGAGACGTTTTGTAAATACTTATGTAAAAGATGCTATGGATTTTCTTGATGATGTATTAGATGAGGGAAAGTGGTAGGTGTATGAATTTAAAAGAGATTAAGGTGGCCATAAATACTTTGCTAGAAAAGAATATTCAAGCTGAAGTAATTGCTTATCGAGTTGAGGAAGATATTCCTAGACCATCTCTAAAAGTATTCTTTAGCGATATTAAGTCTTCTCCTGGTATGTGTGGTACTGCAGAAAAGAATGTAATTGTCAGGATATATTATTATCCAACGGATCCTGATGATTGCGATATAGAAATATTAGAGGTTCGAGATAAACTTTCGGATCTCTTTTCTAGTTACACCAAAATAGGTGAAGAAGTATTGAAATTTAATGAGTATGAAGATGATGCCATGGTCGATATGATCCAGGCATCTTTTGAAGTAAATTACTCAAGTACTTCTAGTGAAGAAACTGTTTATCCTAATATGGATATAATAGAGTTTGAATTGAAAGTAGGTGAATAATGGGAAAACCCGATATTTCCATTGAATTTAAGAAATTAGCACAATCGGCTATAGAAAGATCTTCAAATGGTATTGTTGTATTAATTTTAAAAGATGATACAGATACATCCTTTAAAACTGTATCGTATACCCCAGCAGATGTTATAGGAGATAATGTCTTTACATCTGAAAATAAAGGTTATATTCAAGATGTTTTAAAAGGTGGCGTTGCTAAAGTTATTGTATCAAGAGTTGATTTAGCTGCAGTTACTCCAGTTGTATCAGCAATTAATAACATTGGAAATGTTCAATATAACTGGATTGGTATAGCAAGCGGTTCAGCTGAAGAGCAGGCAAAACTTGTTGAAGTGATTAAAGCGAACTCAAGTGTTTCTGCAGTTGTTTATAACAATGATGCAGATCATGAAAGAATTGTAAACTTTGCAAATACTCAAGTAACACCAAGAGGAAAGGCTGCAGTTGATGGTGATAAATACGTACCACGAGTGTTAGGTTTAATTGCTGGTTGTCCGATGACTAAATCTACAACATATAGAGTATTGGAGGATTTAGAGTCTGTAATTGAGCCTGTTGATGTTGATGCAGCAATTGATGCAGGTAAGTTTGTCCTATTTAATGACGAAGGTGTTGTAAGAGCTGCTAGAGGAGTAAATTCGCTTGTTGCTTTAGGAGATACCAAGTATGAGGATATGAAAAAGATCACCATAATGGATACTCTAACAATGATTAGAAGAGATGTTTTTACAATGTTTAAAGAGCATTATGTAGGTGAGTTTAAAAATAGTTATGATAATCAGTTGATATTCTTTATTTCAGCAGAAGGCTATTTCCAGCAATTATCGTTTGAAGGTATTTTAGATCCGGATTCTCCAAATGTTGTTTCGACCAACATTGAAAAACAACGATTAGAGTTGATGAAAACTAAACCTGAAGCTTCTACTTGGTCAGAGAAGCAAATCAAAGATAACCCAGTTGGCTCAAAGGTATTCCCTAAAACAATTATTAGGGTAAATGATGCAATGGAAGATCTCGAGTTCGAGATTTTTAATTAAGCGAGGTGATAAGAAATGAAAACAGATATCGCTAATAAGATTATGAATGGTACCTTTGGTACTGTCTGGGTGAACAATGAGAAATGGCAGGACATAAAAGCTTTTGAAGCAAAAGCAACTGCTGAGTATGAAGATGTGAATGTTCAAGGTGTTCTTGGTAAAGGCAGAAAGTATATTGGCTTTGAAGGTGCTGGTAGCATTACGACTCATAAAGTTTATTCTAGAGGAGCCAAAATCATTGGTGATGCTTTTAAAACTGGCATCATGCCTGATATAAAAATTATCTCTAAACTAGATGATCCAGCTGCTTTTGGAGCTGAACGAGTTGTTTATTACGGTGTTACTTTTGATGAGATTACATTATCTAAGTTTGAAGGTAAGACACCAGGAGAAGAAGAACTACCGTTTAAGTTTGTAGATTTTGAGTTTAAAGATTTAGTATAAGACCAGAATACCTGGTCTTTTTTCATAGGGAGGAATCATGGGAGAGTCAAAAGTAAATAAAGTATTAACCCTTCAGCAAATAATTGCAAAGAAGAGTCAGAGAGATCAAGCAGTTTTAGAGTACAAGAATTTGTATTTAGAATCATTAGATGGAGAATTAGTTGCTAAAAAGCCTGATAGAGAAACTGCAATTGAGTATTTAGATGAAATGACAAGAAGTACAGAGAGCGAGTCAGTTAAAGACATCTATAAGATATGTAAAACTGCAATTTATGATTGTATAAAAACATTAAGAGAAGAAGAACTTCATAAAGCTTATGAATGTGTTTCGCCAGATGAGATAGTAGACAAATTATTTGAAATTGAAGAAGTAATTGATTTGGGTACAAAAATCATTGATTGGAATGAGAAAAATGTTAATCAAGCAAAAGCTGAACTTCAAAGAGAGGTTGAGGAAGATATAAAAAACTAATTGCCTCCGATGTGGAGGCTAACATGATTAGTTTTTATATATTAAAAGGTATCTCACATGAAACCTTAATTAAGCTAACTCCTTATGAAAAAGCATTTTATCGTGTAACGATGAATAACTATATTGAACAGATGAACTCGTTAATGGATAAGTAGAGGAGAGTATATGTCTAAGAAAGTAGTCCAAACGGTACTGCAATTGAAAGATAAATTTTCTCAACCTATTTTAAAATCATCAAAGAATACCAGGTCTTTTCAAAGACAAGTAAAGAAAACTAAAAACAGTATCAAAAAATTCAAGAATGGCGCAGTTAGCGACTTTAAATCAGTCGCTAAAAGCGCCATTGGTCTTGGTGCTGCATATGTTGGATTTAATGCAATGAAAACTGGTCTATCAGACTGTGTAACAGAAGCTAAAAACATGATTGAAGCTGAGACTAAATTAACTGCAGTATTTAAAGCTACTGGAAAGGCAACCGCAGAAGAAGTTGCAGCCTTATCTGCACATTCAGATGCACTTGAGAAGCAAGGTGTTATTGGTGCAGATGTTACTACATCTTTTCAGCAACAGTTGGCTACATATAATTTAACTGCTGAAAGTGTTAAGGCATTATCTGAGGGTTCTTTAGATCTAATTGCTCAGATGAAAGGTGCCAATGCAGCTCAAGCTGATGGTGTCAATGTTGGTAATATGCTTGGTAAAGTAATGTCAGGTCAACTGGGTGCATTATCCCGTGCTGGTATTTCTTTTGATGAAGCGCAGGAAAAAGTTTTGAAGTATGGTACAGAGCAGGAAAAAGTCGCCACACTTGCAAAAGTTCTTGAGCAGAATGTGGGTGGTGTTAACAAATCACTCTTAGAGACTGATGATGGTAAGATTGTTGCAATGAATCATAAGTTTGGTGCTTATAAAGAAATGATAGGTAGAAAGATTTTACCTTTACAAGCAAAGTTTTCATCATGGTTTGCTACAAAAATTCCAGCAATCGAAGCTATTACTTTAAAGCTGTTTAATGCTGCAGAAAAAGCAGTTGAGAAACTTGTGCCGCAGATTAGAAAACTATGGGCTTGGTTAAAAAAGGCATTTAAATCTAATGCTATGAAGACTTTTAATAAAATTCTTTTGAAAGTCAAAGAAATCATTTTGAAAGTAGCAAAATCAGCTTATGAGATGGCGAAGTATTTCATAGAAAACTGGAGAAAATTTGAACCCATTATCTATGGTATTGTTGGAGCTTTTGCAGCATATAAAGCGATTATGCTTGTATCTAAAACTGTGATGGTAGCTGTTAAGATTGCGCAACTTGCAATTAATGTAGCTATGGGAGCTAATCCAATTGGGTTAGTAATTATAGCCATTGGCGCATTAATCGCTATAGGTGTGGCACTGTACAGAAATTGGGACACAATCAAACTTAAAGTTGCTGAATTATGGGATAAGTTCAAGGGCTTTATTGCAGATATATCTGATAAGTTCCCTTTATTAGGCATCGTCATAGAAAACACCATAGAAAAGTGGAAAGGCATCTTTGAGGGGGTGAAAACCACCTTCCAAGGTATTGTTGATTTTGTCGCAGGAGTATTTACTGGTGATTGGGAAAGGGCATGGGAAGGTGTTAAGAATATCTTTAAAGGTATATTTGATACATTCTATGCGATAGCAAAAACACCTATTAATGGTGTTATTGATTTGATGAATCTTTTAATTGAGAAATTGAATGGTTTTAGCTTTGAAGTACCTGATTGGTTTGGTGGTGATATAGGAGGTAAGAGTGTAGGTTTTAGTATTCCTAAAATTCCTAGACTAGCACTTGGTACCACCTTCTCGAAAGGTGGCCTCACTGAGATTCATGACGGTGCTCACGGTGGTGAGATTGTAGATCTCCCTAATGGTTCTCGAGTAATACCAGCTGATAAGAGTAAAAAAATAGTTGAGAAATCTGGTGGCATTACGGTTTATGTCACTATAGAAGGCAATGTCATTGGCAATGAGGAGTTTGTTAATGATGTTGGTAATAAAGTCGCTAAGAAGATAAAAGAAGCAATAGACAATGTATAAGTGGGGGCAACCCCACTTTTTAAGTAGGTGATAATATGATTATTCTTTCAATAAACAATAATGAAGAGAGCATAACACTTCCTATTCATCCACTAGGAGTAGGACCAAGTAGAACCAAAACACCAATAGAGTTTAAGACATTTAAAAATGGCACTATTCTAATAGATAAAAAAGGCGAATTGAGAACATTATCAATTGAAAGTATGTTTCCTGAAACTGCAGGTAAGTATCCATTTCAAGAAAAGAACTCATTAGATGCTATTGAATATGTAGAGAAGTTAAATAAGTGGTTTGATATAGGTATTCCGCTTAGAATCAAGATATTTAATAAGGGATTATTGACTCTCAATATGTCGTGTACAATTACAGATTTCACTGCAGTAGCGGACAAAGTGAATGATATTAATTATACACTTGGAATCAAAGAATTTCCTGTAGGTTTCTAGATGAATTTTAGTTTGAACATAATCAAGGATGGCAATATGATAGATATTTCAAATCAGTCCGGCAATCTATCATGGTCCTATCAATATCAAACATTAGGTGTGAATCTCACCTTTGATTTTGCAGATGTTAATCGCAATAAAGTTGTACCTGGCTCAATTGTGATTTTAAAAGACGAATCAGATCAAGAAACTATATTTATGGGAATTGTTGTTGCAAGCTCAAGAAAAGGAGTAATATATTCCTTTTCAGCATATGACTTTGCTTGGTACTTGAATAAATCAGATGTCATTATTCAGTTTAATAAAACCAATGCTACAACTGCTATTGAACAACTGCTAAAGAAGTTAGGCATCGAAGCTGGTGATATTCCCTACATGAAAACATTAATTACAAAAATCTATATAGATGCTAAACCTAGCGAGATTCTCTATGACATCATAGATCAAGTGTTTTTAGAAACAGGCATTAAGTATTTCTTTGAGATGAATGGTTCAAAGTTAGATGTAAAAGAAGTTGGATCAGAGATTATAGATGCATCGTTTAAGCTTGCTGATAATCTTGCTCCAGTTAAAATCGAAGATGTTATTGGAGAAGATTTTACATTTAATGAGTCTATAGATAACTTGAAAAATTCTATTATTGTGGTATCCAGTGAGTCTGATTATATCAGAATACTTGAGTCTGTTAAGGATGATGAATCAATTCATAAATATGGACTTCTTCAGGAAGTAATCAAAGTAGATCAAAAAAATGAAGCTCAATCGAGAAACATTGCACTCAATACTTTAAAGGAGTTAAACAAGGTAATGACCTCAACGAGCATACCTACTTTAGGTCATAAAGACTTAAAGCATTATAGGAAGCTGAGAATCAATTCTCCGGAAGCTGGTTTAGTAGGAGAGTATTTAATATTGTCCGCTTCGCATACATACTCTGAGGATGCATATATGGCTACTATTGCAGTGGAGGTGATGTGATGGATTCAATTATAGACTTGGCTAAAGAATTTAGAAAAAGAGATCCTAAAAAGATTCTTGGCCCAATAGTCGGAAGAGTTTTATCTCCACTTCCGGATTTACAAGTTTCAATATTATCAGACCAAGTTGTTTTATCTGCAGATAAATTATATATCACAGAGAAGCTTTACAAAGATACTGAAACAGTCTCGTTAAATGGTGAGTTGATAATTGATGATATTACAAAGTCTGTTAATGGCGAATTAACCATGGCTAAAGAGATCCTAAAAAAAGATGAAAAGGTTATGCTTGTTCCAGCAGAAAACGGACAAGAATTTTTCATAATTGATAAAGTAAGAAAGGCAAAATGATGTTACCAATTGTACCTAATGTTAAAACTGAAAAGAAAAGCGTTTCTGATCAGAAAGGAATTGTATATAAATTTGATTTTAAATTGGGTTCTTATGTTTTGGAAGAAGGACAATTAGTAGAGCTAACCTCAGTAGAAGATCAAGTAAAACAGTGGTTACAATTCTTCATTAATACTGATTTAAATATTTATCCAATATACAAAGGTTTAGACTATGGTTTAAATCTTAAAAAATATATTGGACACAAGACTATACCACTTGGTCTAATAGCTTCAGAGATTTCCGATCAATTAGAATTAGGAATTAAATTGAATGATGATATCAAAGAAGTTATAAGCGTTAGAGCAACAAAAGAAAATGAAGTTTTGAAACTATCTATAAATGTTAAAATTTCAAATGATGAAATTGTGGAGGTGATTCTATAATGTCTGAGACTGTGTTAAATGAACTGCTTGGAGGTATGTCTGATAAGTATGATAAAAGACCAGGGCACCTGGTAAATGATTTTATGGCTGCGGTGGCAAATGCAGTTGAAAAAAGAGACAAAAAGATTGATATTGTAGAATCAAAATTAGATGTAAGAAATCTTAAGGATGAAGAGTTAGATCTTTATATTACACAAAATAGTGATAAGACTAGACATCTAGCAACATATGCTTCTGCGATTGTAATCATTGTCGGTAATTGCAATTTTGCTAAAGGTGATATTGCAGAAACATCTTCAGGTATTCAATTTGAGTTTGTTGAGAGTATCAATGTAGTTGATACTGCAGAAACAACTTTAAAAGCAGTGATACCTGGTTCAAGTGGAAATGTTAGAGCAAATACAATTACTCAATTGCCTGTTACAGTTCAAGGCTTAACAAGCATTAATAATCCTTTAGATGCGCAAGGTGGATATGATAAAGAAGAAGATCAACATTATCTAGAAAGATTCTTAGAAAGTGAACAGGCTGAGGAAACCCAAGGGAATAAAGCTCAACACAAATCTTGGGCTAAATCTATACAAGGGGTTGGTGATGCAAAAGTATTTCCTCTTCAAAATGCTGAAGGTGTAACGACTGAAAATAGTGTTCTAACTGTCATAGTTGATAGTAATATACTACCAGCTTCGGTAGAGCTGATTAATACTGTACAAGAGATCATTAATCCACTATCAGAAAATGGTCATGGCTCCGGTCTTGCACCTTTGGGATGTTATGCCTATATAAAGAGCGCTGATGTATTAAATCTGAATATAACCTTTATTGGAGTGTTAGCTCAAGGGGCAAATAATGAATCCGTTAAAACAAGCGTTTCGTTCAAGATTAAAGAATATTTGAAAGATGTTTATAAGAATAACAAGACTATCTCTTTTGCCAAAATGGGCGTGGCAATTTTAGCTGCAGATGGTCTTGAAGATTATACAAATCTTATGATTAATGGAAGTACTGAAAATATTCTTGTTCCTGATAAATCAGTAGCAGTGTTAGAGAGTGTGGTGATTTCATGACAGATACGCTTTTAGTGATGTTAAGTGAAATTCCTCCAATTATGAGAAGTGATGTTTTACTAAATGAGTTATATAAATCAATAGATCAAGTTTTAAGTACCTTAGATTCAAGAATTGATGTTGTCTTTAATGAAAGATTTGTGGATCATGCTACTGGACTTGGATTAGTATATCTTGAAGAGCGATTAGGAATAACAACTGATTTAAACAAACCATTGGTTCAAAGGAGATCACTTATAAAAGCTAGGTTGAAGGTTAAAGGAAAAATTAATCTAGCTAAGATAGATAATATTTGTGATTCATGGATTAATGGCCAAGTAGATACATCGATATCGGGCAATACGATAAATGTTAAATTTGTAAGTGTTGGTGGTATTCCTCAAGGGGTTTCGGATTTAGAAAAAACCCTTCTAGAAATTATACCATCACATCTTAAAATAAACTGGCAATACTCGTTTATGACTTGGGATATGTTTGAATCTCATAATTGGACATATGATGAGTTTGAATCTCAAAATCTAAGTTGGGATGAACTAGAGAAGTTTGTTTCATAGAAAGGATGTGAATAATGGGAAGTACAAATAAAACTACCAAGATTGGATTAAATCAATATATTGGTTCTGACCATCCCAAACGAGAAGATTATAATCTTGATATGAGTATAATCGATGCAATTTTAAAGCAGTTAGATGAACCTATTATACCAATCTATAATGGACGAGAGTTAATTATTACTGCCAGCTCTGTACTTAAAACAATAAAATTAAAGATTGATCAAAATGTAACTGGTGGATCAATCACTATAAAGAAAAATGGCGAGGTTGCAAAACCTTTGTTAATGCCAAATGGTGATCCAGTAATAGAGTTGTTATTTGAAACAACTTTTTACTTAGTTGTTGAGGAAACCGAGGCTTTTATCTTAGCCCCTACAGGGGCTAAATTAATCGGGAATGCACCACCTCAATATGTATTGTCGGGATACACTTATATGAATGTAGATGGTGAGCAAGTTGGTACAATGCTTAACAAAAGTGGAATTTTATATACAGTATCAGATTGGGTAAATACAAATGCAGATGATGAAGTATCTGTTAAAGTTGATGGGGGTTATTATCCAGGTGAGCAGTATAACATAGTTGTTAAGGATACTAGTTTAATATCCGCCAATATCAAAGCAGGGGCTAAAATATATAATGTGCCAGGAAAATCAACTGTTGTAGATACAGAGGATGGATTTATAGATGGTGGTAATAGAATTGTATCTGGATTTGCTGGATATGCGGATGGTGTAAGGTATCAAGGAACGCTTAAAAATAATTGGAATGGTGATTATGCGGCTTCTGCATTAGTTAGTAGTGGAAGTCATGTTTACTTGACCATACCTGAAGATGCTAGGTATACTCCATCAGCAAGGATAAGGGGTTATGATGCTGACTTTGCCGCAGCAAACATCAAAGACAAAGTTAGTATGTTCGGAAAGACTGGTACTTTCACATCAGATGCGAATTGTCCCCCACAATTAATGTTGACAGGTTATTCTGCTTATGTGGCAGGAAACAAAGTAAACGGTACAATGGTAAACATCGGTGGCGGAACTAAAACCACTAATGACATCACTAAGAACGGAAACTATCTTAGATTAGGTATTCCGGAAACTGGACGATATGATATCAATGGTACTATACAAGCATTAGATAATGATTGGATTGAGTCTAATATCAGAAAAGGTGTTAGGATATTCGACAAGCTAGGGACACTTGAAGAAGGTTTAAAGTTAGCAGAGGGTACAGTTAGTGGTGCTGGTGGCACTACTGCTACTATATCTGGCTTATCATTCAGACCAAAATTTATCTCTGGTGTTGAAGTTGGAAATGAAACTGACTATGACCAACACATAGGAATGATTACTATAAGTGGTGCAGAATATGTAATGAGAAATGGTGGTGGATATAAAGCTTATGTAACCCAAGTTAATAATGATGGGTTTATTATAGAATTTGGCACAATGGTTAAGAATGTTCATTGGGTAGCAATGGGATGAAGGAGAGATTAATTATGGAAAGAGGAAATTTAGTAATATACGATGATAAAGGTGTTATATTTAGTCAATCAGGACAGGCAAGAGGTGATATATTGCCTCATGTAATTCCGGTAGGTATACCTTATATAATCGAGCCATATGATGCTTTATGTGAATACTATGTATTAAGTGTTGATGTATCTGAAACGCCTCATAAACTAATCAAAAAATTGATTAGTGAAAAAACGGAGCAAGATCTAGCTGAAGAGATTGCGACCGAAGCTATTAAGAACAAGCAAGAAGCGTATCAGGAATATGTAGTACTTAAAGACATACTAGGTGCTGATAGTGTAGAAGCTTTGGCAGCTAAAGAAGCATATTTGAGAATTTCAGCAGCTAATCCGGACAAAAGCAGATATGAGTTAGAACAAGAAGTGAAAACAATACCTGGTAAAATTGATAATGCAAAAGATGAATTGATGCTTGAACTTATTGAAGGAGGTTTGATTTAATGAAAAGTTATGTTGAATCATTTAAAAGGTTATATAGATCAAAAAGGATTAATAAGACCTTCTTAGATGCAAAGTTAAATGAAAAGAAAATAACTCAAGAAGAATATGACTACATCATTTTATAATGGTGTATTTTTTTATTTAAGGTGGTGAACATGACAATAGAAGTCGCATTAGTAATTTCGGTTATATCAGTTATGTTTGGTGTTTATCAAGGTCTTTCAAATTTAAAAAGAAATGAAAAGGCAGATACTAAAAGGGACGCATCCCAGTTAACAACTGTTATTGTGAAACTTGAGAGCATAAGCACCGGTATAACAAGAATCGAAAATGAGATGTCTAGTATTAAAGAAGATGTCAAAGAAGATCATGAGCGATTGGTGAGGGTTGAAGAATCTTCTAAACAGGCTCATAAAAGGTTAAATGAGTTGGAGAAAAGAATCCAAGGAACAAGTTTTGAGGAGGTGACAAAATGATTAAACCATTAACGATTGTAGATGGTATCATCCAGGATAAGTCGATAGACGGGATTCCTATCAAAGTACAAATAGTTAATCCTAGAGGTCTAAGAAATGTTAGAACGTTGATTCCTATGGATGATCCTATTGGTGGGACAATTCACAACACTGGAAATCGTGCTATATCTGCAGGTGATGAGATGCATGCTAACTGGCTTCAAAATGTAGAGAATGCAGATAGACTTTATATATCACCACATATTTTCGTTGATCATGATTCAATTACATTAGTTATTCCACTTAATGAAGTTGGTTATCATGCCGGTGATGGTAAAGGTGATGGTAACTATAGAACAATTGGTATTGAGATTTGTGAGAATGTCAATATTGAAAAAGCTGAAGAAAATGCTAAGAAGTTATGTGCAGCATTAATGATGACGTTTAAGAATTTTAAGTTATTCAAACATCAAGATTGGTCGGGTAAATATTGTCCTCACATCATTCTTGATAGAAAGATTGGGTGGACTAGTTTTGTTAATGATGTAATGAATTATGTGGAAAATGAGCAGATAAAACTGGTTTATACTCCTGATCAAAAGGAAGATATAATCATTTCAACATCGAAGCCCATGTCTATTGATGAGCTTATTAAAGCATTAGAAAAAAATCAAATTGAAGCTGAAGAACCAAAGGTCTATACAGTTGCAGAGCTTCAAGAAACTCTGTATTACTTAGGTTATGATTGTGGTCCATTTGATAATTCTAAAGGACCTAAAACTACTGCAGGCTTTAAAGCTTTTCAAAGACTTAATGGTTTAGATGATACTGGTAATATGGATCCAAAATCTATAAGAATCATGGAAGAGTTAAAGACTTCTGATTCTGAGTATAAAACTTATTGGTTTAATGGTAGTGAGATTCATGTTTTCTATGGTGATTTAGATAAATATGAACCTCATTTAAATCTAGGTCAATATGGTAAGTATGAAGTTTTATCTGAGTTAGATGATGAATATGTTGCAGCCATTAATGGACAATTCTTTGGTGGTGGACGAGAAGGCCTTGGCTTGTTAATAGCTAACGGTCTTTATTATTATGCTGGATATCATGAGAAATTTGCAAATTGGATCCAAAACAAAGATGGTACTACTGAGATTAGAGATGTAGATAAATCTGAATATTGGAAGCTTCAATACAATGCTCATTTTGCTATTGGGACATCATGGCCATTAATCATAGGAGGTGAGTATGTAGATATAGATGATCCAGGTATCAGTCATTTTGATGAAAGACATCCTAGATCAATATTGGCCCATTCAATGACTCATAATATTTTATGTTTGATAGCCATTGATGGAAGAAGAAGAGATTCGATAGGCATGACTGCAAATGAAACTCAAGAAGTACTAATGTTCATTTCAGAAATAACAGAAATTGAGTTTGAAAATGCTACTAATTTAGATGGTGGTGGAAGTACAGAAATGACCGTAGATCAAGAAATTGTGAACGAGCCATCAAGTGGATATGAGAGATTAATGGGATCTATCATAGGATTAAAGAGAAAGGATGTTTAATATGTTGAATGAGTTAATCCACGACCCTTGGTCAATAGTAGTGATTATTATAATTTTCTTAGCAATAGCAGTATTATATTACTTTGGTAAGAAAAAAGAAGCTGCTAGATTAACACTTGAGTTAATAAAGATTGCTGAAGAGTTGGTTCTAGGAAGTGGAAAGGGTGATGAGAAGCTTAGTGTAGTATATCGAGTATTATATCCAAGTTTACCCAAAATAATAAGGATAATTTGGGGACCTAATGAAGTATATGACTTCATAGATTTTATTTTTCAAAAGAATAAGTTATTACTCGACGATATGATTTCCAGTGATTAAACTTATGATAATTTCTTTTAACAAATGTGTCATATAATTTTCATGGATCTGATTTTGAAATGTTGAGACTATTTTCGCTGGATTGAATTGTACTCTGATTTAATGTAAAATTGTGGAGATGATTATTTAGGAGGTTTTATGTACAAATATGTTTTAATGGGATTTGTTGCTTTATATTTCTTACTGCGGTTAGGTATTAATACTAAGAGGTACAATAATATGACCAAGAGAATAGAAAATGCTATAAAGGAAAATGAAGTGTTTCACATTCAGGAACTATATCCTTTAGTGGTTAATCATGCTAAATTGTTTTACAATGATGCCATTGAAAAGAGATTGTTAATAAATCAAACGCTTCCTTCAGTTGTCAAGACAGATATGGTCTCATATATTCAGAACACAACTGTAAAATATGTTGATGAGTATGCAAAAAAGATAGGAATGGAAAATTATTCGTTTTATCTTGCTCAAATTCCAGTGATATACAGGTATATCGATTTATTATGAGTTAAATAGGAGACTAGGTAATGTAAAGAACAAAGAAACAAATTCAAAGGATGAGAATAATACAAATAATGAGTCAAGTTCAATTCCTGATCAATTAAGAGAGTGGAAATCTCTATTTGATGAAGGGATTATAACAGAAAGTGAATTCGAAAATAAAAAGAGTGCTATTTTAAATGAAATCTAAAACACTCTGATGCATGTAGTTTAGCAATGACAGTGTTGTAGGGGAAAGTGATGAGAAAGAGCATTTATTTGAAAGATTGAGGCATAGTTAAGTATGCATTTGTAATCAGATTGTAGTAACTAAAAAATTAATTATTTTCTAACTTATTTGTTTTTAGGTGCCCGATTAGTCAAATATCAGGGCACTTTTTTAGCAGTTAGATATTTAATTCATTTGTATGTGTTTAGTATCTGAAATGATTTTGTAGTGACTTGGTTTCACTAGAAAAACCCTTCTTCTAACAACGAAGTAAATTATTTGAATCGATGTGAAATGTAGGTTGTTTATCCTTGAAAATTTTATGATCTTCAGATATACTGAGTAAGAAAGTTTCATAATTTTGGAAATAAAATTTAATAACTAATTAAAAGGAGAGTTTATACATGAAGAATTTACCCAAAATCAAAGTAGCTGTATGTATGATGTTACTTTTTTTATTGACTTTTTTTTCTGTGTTCGCAGAAAATATTCAAAATGAAATAAAAGCTTTACCTAACAGTATTAATGTTACTGTTAATGGTCAAGCATTAAGTTCTGATAATCTTTTATATCAGGATAGAACTTATGTACAATTGAATGAAGTATCAAAATTATTTAATGCAGAGTTAGCATGGAATGCGGAGACAAAGACTGCTATGCTTAAAACAGAAAATACTGCTGGAACAGATGTTTCAGTGGATTCTATATTAAATGGTGAAACGACAGTAATCGAAGTTGAAGATTACAGATTCCCAAGAATCTCTTATGAGAAGATGGGTGTATCAAAAGATAATATCTTTGGTGTTATGTTTAAGGGTAATAGTGTTGAATTCAATTATGTTTTAGACGACAAAGAGTTACTATTAGATCAACATATTGATTATGGTCTAAGCCAAGAGTTACTAGTATTTACTAAGGATGGTAAAGTATCTAATTTTGTATTAGTAGCAGATAATTACCCAACAATTTTACCTGTTCAAGAGCGTATACAAGAAGATGATTTTGCATATAGGGATCAATTAATATATATGCCTGCTAATCCAGAAAAAGGGTTTAATTTCCCATACTACATCTATATTCCAGACGATTCTATGAGATTCCCATTAGAAGTTTATTCAGGTATTGTTGAAACTGAAAAAAGATATTTAATTTTTGAAATGAATAATACTGGGAAAGTATTGAAATCTATGTCAGATTTGGATATGGATGTACAAGGAATATTAAATAAATATGGTGCATTTGCAATGTTATCTGGCCAGTTAGGTTACCCTACAGTTATGCCAATAGTTCCTAGAACTGGTGTTGAGGTAGAGATGGATGGTTTTGGTAAAACTGCAATGTATGAGCATGCATTAGATAGGTCAACTATGTATTTAAAGGAATTAACTACAACAGATTCTCATGCTTCAGAAAATGTCAAGGCATTTGAAAATGCAGGTGTGGACTATGAAGATTTGTATGATCTTGATGAACAAATGAAAGCAATTATGGAAGATGCTATTAAACATTTAAATGATAATGGTTTTGGTTTAGAAGAGAAAGTTATTGTTAACGGTTATTCTGCATCAGGGGCTTTTGCAGATAGATTTTCAACACTACATCCAGAGATTGTAGAAATGGCTTTATGTGGTTCTACATTGTCAGACCCATACTTACCTGCTTCAGAATATAATGGGCAAGAGTTAAATTACCCATTAGGTACTGCAGATTATAAAGCATTGACTGGCGAAGAGTTTACAATGGAGAAGTACAATTCTGTAAAGAGATTTATTTACAGAGGTAAGGCTGATCAAAATACACCTATCGGTTATGGAGATGCATTTACTGTAGAGGGTAATAGAATCTTAAAAGAAGTTATGGGCGGTACAATCCACAGTGTCGTTGCTGTTGCTAAGGAAGTATATGCATCTGAAGGTGCTGAAATTCTAACTGCATGGCAAAAAGGTGCAGGACATACAATCAACAATGACACAAGGAAAGTATTAGCAGAATTCATTGATAAGAATGCTGATACAGATGAGAAAGTGTATGAACAGTCAATTAACACTGTGTTCGAAATGGAAGCTTTTGGACAATAATTACTCCTATTTGCCTTTTTGGTGCCCGAGCAGTCAAATGCTGGGCACTTTTTATGTATTTGGGTATTTAACTCATTTGTATGGGGTGTGTATTTGCAATGCTTTTGGCAAACTCGGTTTGACTTGAAAAGCTATACTTCTAACTACGAATTAATCACATTTACCTCATATGTTCTGATAGGTATGGCTTTGTTCGATAGAATATTCGTAGATCTGAATCTGACTGGAGTATACTGCTTCTTATTTTTCTACGATATGGAGGAATAGAACATTAAGAAATATCTTAACATACAATGAAATCTTGTCGAATTAATCGGATTACTTCTTTGTAATTTGAATTAGTATAATACTTAGCAATATTTGAATTGAAAAAATATCTATATTTGTATATAATATAGTAAAATGGAAAAAATCACTAAACGAAATAAAGGAGGATATGTTGAAAAAAGTATGTATATATTTGACTATATTGGTTTGCCTATTAATTCTACTATGTAGTTATTCTTCTGTGAGAGATGAGCAAGTAAATGTAAATCTTGACCGAGCTATAAATATTGAGGAGTCGACAAGCCATATTTATTTTATTATGCCAGACAGTAGTATTGTAGAGTATGAAAAGAAAGAAAAGAATAGTTGGATAGTAAAATCATTAGATGAATCAGTGGTTTTAATTAAAGAGAGAAACTCATTACTTGTATTTTCAAATGGACATATGAAGATGATTTGCCAAGGATATAGGAATGGATGGTTATCTCAAAGTGGTAATAGAGTGGTTTACTCAATAGAAAAACCTGATAATAAATTTGATTTATTTATATATGACCTAGAACTAGATGAAAGTAAACTGATAATAGAGAATGTAGATGATGATCTTATTTCGAATGAGTATAAAGAAGTAGCAGTATCACCAGATGGTAATTTCGTTGCTTATCCAAAATCAAATGGATTGGTTTATGAAACTTATATTTATGAATATGGTAAATCATCAAGAAAGTTTAAAGACCGAGTAAAAGTAATAGCAATAAGTAATGATGCTCAATATATTTACTATAAATCAATAATTGATGATCAAGTCTATGTTTTTAGAAACAATAAAGCTACCTTAATCGCAGAGAATTTAAAAGTGCCTAGGATAAAGTATAACAATGACTTATCACAAGTTATCATTAATAATCAAGGTAAAACTTATCTGTGCATTGAAGGTAAAAATCCAGAAAAGATTGCTGATGTTGGTATGAATCTGTTTTTAAGCCGAAATCAAATTTTAGAATATGGAAGACCTAGTATAACATCTAGCCATTTCACTGACTTAAGAAATGCTTTTTTTTCAGATGAAAAGAATATATACACAATCAGTGATAAATCAATTAAAATCTTACCTTTTTCTTGTTGGCCTTTTGAAAGATCTACAGATTACAAGTCAGTGTTATATGTTGATAATGACAATCTAATGTATATTGAAAATATCACAAAGAATAGTGAGCCTGTTGTACTCTTAGAAAATATATATAGCTTTGAGGTATCTTCTGATTTTAAGAATATTTACTACCGGACCAACGACAATGCGTTATTTTCATTTGACTTTGAAGAATCAAAACTAATGATAGATAAGATAGATAGTATGACCCTAAACAAAAAAACTAATGTTATTTATTATATGTTAGATGATGAAATATTTAGATTTAGAAACAATAGGAAAGAAAGCGTGAAAATTGATGAGCCTGTAGAATTTATAAGCTCAAAAAATGGTTTGATGTATGGTTGTTTGTACAATGAAGAACGGAAAGCTTATTATGTATGTACAGATGACTCTGATTTTAAACTTATTTATAAAGAATAAAGAGGGATGGGATTGAAGAACTTTCTCTAGAACGTTCAGTTGAGAAGTCTAGATTATACTCTCATACAAAGTGAAATATTCAATTATATACTCGTGGGGACATTTTTGGGGACATAACATCAAAATAAAAGTTGTTCAGATGACTTTGAAGTCTTCGATCACTTTTGAACTATTGAGTGTTTTCAATAGTTCTATGATGTTTGTGCTAACACAAATTAGTAAGTCTTCTTCCTACGAACCAGAAGGTCAGGAGTTCGAATCTCTTAGGGCGCGCCATTTAAAAAATGACTCAATTTAATGATTGGGTATTTTTTATGAACTAAATACAGCATTTCTTAGGACCACAGAGCTCAGTTATTGCAACTGGTTCACGAAGCCTAAAGAACATATAGAACCCAAGGATTCAGGCCCTTGGGTTTATTTTTATTTTTGATTCTAGAGTAGATAAGTTTTTCTAATGAACTTTATAAAAGTCTCAGTAATTGTATCGAAAATTGCTATTCCATTCCATCCAACAATAAGATATTCAGAATCATTCCACTTAAATCCAAGTAAATCTTCTTTGCTTCATTTCGTTTTGCCTTTGAAACTTTATCGGCAGGTCTATTTTATAAATACTCCCAAATAAACAGTATCACATAAATAGTTGTGCATAACTGAATGAACGTGTGTAATAGCAGTTTTATATACTGGTTTATCCACAACTAATCGTAAAGAAAATTCCTATATCTTTTTCCTTAATTTTTTCATGAGAAAATCTTCAGCTACCTGGAAATAATCAATATAATCTTGCAGAATAGCATATTTATGACCTGCTAGATAATCTAATAATTCATCATCAGGAATAACATGATGAGTTGCCCAGCGTAAAACTTTTTGCTCTTCATTACAAATTCTACATTTTCTCTGATATGTATCATTTACTTTTAGTGAAGTTCCTGACCATCAATGAGTTTTGCACCTAAGAGGATCTAATA
>PPCM01000507.1_pt1 | contig 32403 bp, 30 predicted proteins | sample 1555541 | NCBI WGS metagenome assembly PPCM01 (sample SAMN05284479, study PRJNA326546) | Marine sediment metagenome, whole genome shotgun sequencing project. | isolation source: marine sediment | place: Germany: Wadden Sea | collected 2012-09-05
CAGCGCCCCTTTATTTTCCCTTTACACATGTTTCGGATGCATCCGTCAGGGCCGTTTGTGCCTGCTTCGGCAAAATGGCGGTACTGAGGCCCACGGCCGCACCCCTTTGTCCGCCAATGGCGGAGTGGGCGGAAAAGGGCCGCTTAAAGCCGTTTCTTCCCCATGGGGAGGACGATGCCCGGGTGAAAGGAATCGTGGCCGGATACAGGGAGTGGGGCAGTTTCAACCCCGGCGTGCGCAGGGAGGGGTATGCCGCCGCAAGTGGGAAAACCCCGTTTTACGACGAGGATTCCACCATGGGGATCCGCACCGAGCTGGGAAGAAGGGAAAAGGGCGAGGATACGAAGCAGGAAGCGGACACCCTGCTCAATGCCAGGGTCTTCCTGGCCATGGCCGACGGTTACGACCTGGAAAACGATGCTGTCGACCGGGAGCTTGGCCGGGTATCGAGCCTTGAGAAGGGGCTTTTCGAGGCCTTAAGGGGAGAGGTGGAGATGCCGGAGTTGCGGGACCCGGTCCGGGATGATGCGGATCCCGGTGAATACATGACGGCAGAGAGGCTCGAGGCATGGTCGAGATTGCGAGAAAGCGCGGATGGTGCAGGGGAGAACCGCCTGCTCGTGACGGACAGCGGGGCCGTGACCCAAAGGCTCATGGAAAGTTCGGGCCCACTGGAAACCCTGCTGACGGTGGAGGGAGTTCCGCTTGAGGGACCGGGTGACGGGGAGGCGGTTTGGGCCTTGGTGGAGGAGGCGGTAAAGGCCCCCGGCCGGGGCGACGGAATCGGGCGGACCCTTTCCGACTCCAAAGGGGGCCCGGAGGGGGGGGAGACCGTTTCCCTGACCCTTTACCGTGTTCCCGAAGGAGCGCTTTCGCCCCTGTTTCCCTCGGGCGAAGGGTTGCTGGGGGTCGTGGCCCCGGGTTCCGGGAGCGGGCTCGCCAATGACCCGTTCTGAAGAAAATCCCTTTTTTCAGGTGGTTAAATCAGGCGGCCGGGGGCGCCCCGTTTTTTGTTGTCAAACAAGTTGACAGCATAAAAAAAACGTATATATATGAAATCTTAAATTTGCAGTACATACTTCAAGATTAAAAACAGCAGATACTGTTTTGAGGTAACCATAAATTTTTTACTTATAAATTAGGAGGTTTTTGCAATGGCGTTTAATCCTATCGTAGATGCGGAAAAGTGCGAAGGTTGTGAAGAGTGTGTAGATGTATGCCCTGTTGACGTTTTCGAGATGGAAGACGGAAAGTCCGTCCCCGCGAACGCGGAAGAGTGCCTCGGCTGCGAAAGCTGCATCGAGGTTTGCGAGCCCAACGCGATCGTTATCGAAGAGAGCTAAGCCGCAAGGAATATATTTTCCCGGGTCTTCCCCATCCGGAAGATCCGGGAATCTCGTTTTTGCCGGTGCCCATCACCCCGGGTGCCGCGGGGCCTTCCCCCCTCCTTTTTTAAAATCGACGAAGTCCCGTCCCGCCCGTTCCGGCATCGCCCGGACACCCCGGTTTGCCCCGGACCCTTTCTCCCGGTTTTTCATATCGTGACTTGCACCCGTATCCAAACCGTGATAACTCCCCTAAACCATGAGACAGTATAGAATTGACGACCTCAGGGTCGAAGACCATGAAAAAATCAAGGGGTGGCTGGAGGAGACCTTCGAGCGCGCCTCGGTGGCGGGTGTTTACTGGGTCCCGGTGGAGGAGGCCCTGCTCACGGAACTTCAGGCCTCCCACGTGGACTGCCTGCCCATGTACATGACCGTCGTGCTGGAGGAGGACCACCTCAGCGGGGAGTTGCTCCTGAAGACGCGCAAGAAGATGAAATGCGATTGCATGGGATATGCCGACCGGGACCAGAGAAACCGGTTCATCGACATGATCGACACCGCCCTCGAAAGGCTGGGGATCATCAACTGACCCCTTGGCCCTATTCGGGGCGCGGAACGGCTCTTTTAATATAATGAACGGGAACGATGCGGCCCAAGGGCTGCGTTCGGAGCCCGTTTTGCCTGCGGTGGGTCCGCCCTCCCTTTCATGGGGGCAGGTTCGACCCTTCCCGCGGAATGTAAGGATACAAACCGATGTTGAAGATTATCCCCCTTGGCGGCCTGGGTGAAATTGGCCTGAACATGATGGTGTTTGAATACGGGGAGACGCTTTTTCTCGTTGACGCCGGGCTGATGTTTCCCGAAGATTACATGCTCGGGGTGGACATCGTGATTCCGGATATCCACTACCTGCGGATGAAGCGGGACCGGCTGGCCGGAGTGGTCATTACCCATGCCCACGAGGATCATATCGGGGCCCTTCCCTATCTGCTCAGGGAGATCAACGTTCCCGTGTACGGCACCGGTTTTACCCTGGGAATCCTCCGCAGGAAGCTCGAGGAGCACGACCTTATACAGTCGGTTCAGCTCCACGAGATCTCCCCCGAGGAGAAACTCACCATCGGTCCCTTTGAGCTGGACTTCATAAGGGTGAGCCACAGCATCGTGGACGGGGTGGGGATGGCCGTGAAGACCCCCGAGGGGATCATCGTCCACACCGGGGATTTCAAGATCGACCATGCCTCGGTGGGCGGACGGCTCACCGACATCAGCAAGTTCGCCAGGTATGGGGACGAGGGAGTGCTGGCCCTTCTCTCCGATTCCACCAACGTGGAAAAGGAGGGGTACACACTTTCGGACAGGGCGGTGGGGGAAAACCTCGAGAGGATCGTTTCGGGAAGTTCGGGAAGGATCATCGTGGCCCTGTTCGCCTCCAACGTGTCCCGTATCCAGCAGATCGTGGATATTGCCGAAACCACCGGCCGGAAAACCGTTTTCAACGGCAGGAGCGTCGAGATGACGGTGAAGACGGCAAAGGAGCTGGGTCATCTCACGGTGCCCGACAAGATGGAGATCGATATCCGTCAGGTGGTGGAGTATCCCGACAGGGAGCTGATCATCATCACCACGGGGAGCCAGGGCGAGCCCATGAGCGCCCTTGCGCGCATGGCGGCCGGTACCCACAAGCAGATCCGGATCAAGGAGGGGGACACGGTGATCCTCTCCTCCAAGTTCATCCCCGGCAACGAGAAGGCCATCGCCTACATCATCAACAACCTCTGCAGGCGCGGCGCGGACGTGGTGTACGACAAGATCTCCGAGGTTCACGTGTCGGGCCATGCGTTCCAGGAGGAGCTGAAGCTGATGATGCGCCTGACAAGGCCCAAATACCTGATGCCCATCCACGGGGAGTATCGCCACCTGATCCACCACGGAAGGCTCGGGGTGGACACGGGGATCCCCAACGATCGGATCATCCTCGCCGAAAACGGGCAGTGCATCGGTTTCGACAAGGACGGGGCAAGGGTCTGCGGCAGCGTTACCACCGGCAGGGTGCTCATCGACGGCAAGGGGATCGGGGATGTCGGCAGGAGCGTGCTCAAGGAGAGGAGGGTGCTTTCCGAGGACGGACTGGTGGTGGTGACCCTGGTTTTCGACGAGGAGACCGGCATCGTGCTCCACGGACCGGAGATCGTCTCCAGGGGGTTCGTTTTCGTTACGGAGACCGGCCACCTCATCGACGATGCCCACTGCGTGGTGATCGAGATCGTCGAGGAGATCAAGCCCGGCGTGCCGGATCGAACCATGCTGCTCCATTCGAAGATCCAGCGCGCCCTCAGACAGTATTTTTATTTTGCAATCAAGCGAAGGCCCGTGATTCTTCCCGTTATCCTTGAAGTTTGATCCCGCCGAGGGGCGTTGTCAACCGGTTGCCCCAGGTGGGAGCCGGCGCCGGCCCGGGGGAAAGGCTTTGTTGCTTTCGCGGCGCTTTGCCGACTCCAGGGGATGAATTGCCGGTGAAAAACATATGCGCAAGGAAATAACCACACTTATTCTCGTTTTTCTCATTGTCCTGACCTGTTGCAGTCTATTTTCCCACAGCCCGGCGGATCCTTCGATCCACCGCGCCATGGGTTCCGACGGCGCTCGGATCCACAACCTCTTCGGGTTGTTCGGGGCGCATTTGTCGGGTCTCCTCATCGGATTGTTCGGCCTCGGGGCCTTCTGGATTCCCCTTCTCCTCTCCCAGTTCACGTTTCGTTACTGGTTCAGCAGGAGGGGCGCCAATCCCCTCCATACCTTTATCGGGGGCATGCTTCTCGTTGTCTTCAGCGGTACCCTTCTCTCGTTCGGCAATGAGACCTACACCCTTTTCGGTGTCGGTTTTTCCGCCGGGGGATTCGTGGGAATTCCCCTGAAGCGCCTGCTCCTTTTGGGGCTGAACTTCACGGGGGGGGTTGCCCTGCTGCTCCTCCTGGTGGTGGTGGGATTGATGCTGGCAACGGGGATCTCTCTCTCCGATGCCATGGGGGCGCTTCGCGGTCTTTTCGCGCTCCTTTGGAACCATGCCGCCAAGGGGCTGTTTCACGGCCTTTTCAAGGGCGTCAAGGGGGGGATCGGGCGCGTTCGAGGAATCCCGGCATCCCTCAAGCAGGCTTCACCCCTTCCCATGAAGCGGATTCCCATGAAGGGGAAAGGGGCCGGCGATGTGGCCGGCAAAGGGGAGGCGGTCAAGGAGGTGCCGGTCAGGGAGGTACCCGTGAGAACACCGCCTCCCGTTAGAATCGAGGAGGCGGAGATCCCCGCGAAGGCGCCCGCGAAAGGGACGTCGTCGTCGGCCAAGGCGTCGCCGATTCCCATCCGGAAACCGGCGGAACCCGCCAAGGCCGAGTTTTCCCCCGTGAACCTCGGAAAGGGTGCCGGAGGTGTTTCAGGAGAGTTCGCCCTTCCTTCCCTTTCACTGCTCACGGTGCCCGAGGCGCGCCCCTCCTCCATCGACAGCGACAAGCTCAGAAACCAGTCCGGACTCCTGGAAAAGAAGCTGGCGGACTTCGGCATCAAGGGGGAAGTGGTGGAGATCTCCCCGGGACCCGTTATCACCACGTTCGAGTACAAGCCCGCGCCGGGGGTCAAGATCAGCAAGATCGTCAACCTCTCGGACGACCTGGCCCTGGCCCTCAAGGCGATCAGCATCAGGATCGTGGCCCCCATCCCGGGAAAGGACGTGGTGGGCATCGAGATTCCCAACATGGACAGGGAGATGGTGCGTTTCAGCGAGATGGTGACCTCCAAGGCCTTCTCCGGGGCCAAGTCCAGGCTCACGGTCTGCCTTGGAAAGGATATCGTGGGAAATCCCGTTTCCGTGCCCATGGAAAAGATGCCCCATCTCCTGGTGGCCGGCGCCACGGGCGCGGGAAAGAGCGTGGGGCTCAACGTGATGATCGCAAGCCTCCTCTACAAGTCCACGCCGGAAGAGGTGCGCCTTCTCATGGTGGATCCCAAGAGGATCGAGCTCTCCGTGTACGACGGCATCCCCCACCTGATCTCCCCGGTGGTGACGGATATGAAAAAGGCCACGAACGCCCTGTTCTGGGCGGTTCGCGAGATGGAACGGCGGTATGAGCTCCTGGCCGAGACCGCCTGCCGCAATATCGGCCAGTTCAATACCCTGGTGGCAAAGGGGGGCGGGCGAAAGGACCCCAAGGAGGACGACGAGCCCCTATCGCACCTTCCCTACATCGTGATCATCATCGACGAGTTCGCCGATCTCATGATGGTGGCCTCGAGGGACGTGGAAGTGGCCCTCACAAGGCTCGCGCAGATGGCAAGGGCCGCCGGCATCCATATCGTGCTGGCCACCCAGAGGCCCTCCGTGGACGTTCTTACCGGCGTGATAAAGGCGAACTTTCCGACTCGAATCTCATTCCAGGTCTCATCGCGCATCGACTCCAGGACCATCATCGACGCCAACGGCGCCGAGAACCTACTGGGGAACGGGGACATGCTCTACCTGCCCCCGGGCACGGCAAAGCTCATGCGTATCCACGGCGCCTATATCTCGGACAACGAGCTGGCCCGGGTCCTGGAGTTCCTCAGGGAGCAGGGAACCCCCGAGTACGTGGAGGAGGTGACCAAGGCGGCGGAAAAGGAACAGGGCGGGGTGGACAAGGAGGATTACGACGAAAAGTACGACGAAGCCGTGGCCCTGGTGATCAAGACCCGCCAGGCCTCCATCTCCAGTGTCCAGCGCCACCTTCGCATCGGTTACAACCGGGCCGCGCGGATTATCGAGGTCATGGAGCAGGAGGGGCTTGTGGGGCCGTCCGACGGCGCCAAGCCCAGGGAGATCCTGGTCAAGGACTACGAGGAGATCCCGGAAGGGGCGTCGTAACGGAGGGTCGGGTGGAATCCCCCGGAACCTGATTTGATGCTCCCGCAAACAAGCGTTTCAGACCATAATTGTTGCATGACCGTCAAATTCGAAAGTTCCATGCATCCGACCCGCCTCGAAAGTCCGGCCCCGGCATGATGGGCCCTGTTGGGGTGGACTGTCGAATGCCGCAGTTGAATCGACGGATGTTTATACGAGTGTATCAAATCTGAAGGGCGTTTTCCCCGCGGGGAAGGGGTTGCTTAGGTGGGGAGAGCGCTGGAACGACTCTTTACCCCGCCATTGAAGATCATGTTTCCTTGGTGAGGTAGACTACCAGGCTCTTGCCCAGAAGGGGGTTCAGGAGGCGGTCCATGAGGCGCGTGAAGGGCGGTTTTTCCATGATGTCCCAGGTGAGGAGACGGTTGTAGGCGTTGACTGCGGCAAGGTCCTGTCTGTGGGGCCCCAGAAGGCATTTGAGCCACCAGTAGGGGGTGTGGATGGCGTGGGCATAGTGATGGCTTTGCCTATTATAGCCGAAACTTTCGAGGAGGCGGAAGAGGCATCGCTTCCGGTAGATCCGGATATGTCCGTACGGCACCTCGTGGTATTCCCTGGAGAGGAGCCAGCAGATTCTTTCGGGCAGCTGTCTCGGTACGCTCACCACCAGCTGTTTTCCGGGTTTGAGTACCCTGGTGAGTTCCGCCACGGCCTTGCGGTCGTTTGGAATATGTTCCAGGACTTCGGAGCAGATCACCAGATCGAAGCTGTTGTCCTTGAACGGGAGGCGGGTGATGTCCCCCGCGGCAAGTCCCCAGATGCCGCCGCCGGTTTCCCCCAGCGCGTCGTGGAACAGGAGGCGCTCCTTGGCCGAGGCAAGGTCGCCCGGGTTTCGGTCGCTCCCAACGGCCACGACCCCCTCCTGCATGTACGCCTCGGCGGTGTGGCGGCCCGAGCCGCATCCCATATCGAGGATACGGTCCCCCGGCTTAACGTCGAGACGATTGAAGTCAACGGTAATCACGAATCACCTCCCGGTAGGTCTCCACGGTTCTTTCGGCCGCTCGGCGCCAGGTAAATCCGTCCATGATCCGCCGGTACCCCTTTTCTCCCAGTTCCCGGGCACGGTCCGGGCTGTCCATGAGGGAGGTGATCGCCTTTGCCAGGGCATCCGGGTCCTTGGGCGGCACCAGGAGCGCGGCTTTTCCCGCAACCTCGGGAAGCGCTCCTCCCGTGGTGCAGACAACGGGAACACCGCAGGCCATGGCCTCGCCAACGGGAAGTCCAAAGCCCTCGTACACCGACGGAACCACCGCAATGGAGGCCCTTGCATACTGCCGGACGAATTCGTCGTTGTCCACCCTTCCTGTGAAGGTGATGAAACGGGCGATGTTGAGGCGCTTGATCAGCCGCTCGATGGAGCCGTTCTCCTTGGGTTTTCCGATCACCACGAGCCGGATATCTCTTTTTTCGGAGATGGATTTAACCGCCTTGAGGAGGTAGTAGAGCCCTTTCAGGGGAGTGTCGGCGCTGTTGGTGGTGATGATCCGTGCCGTTTCCCTGGGAATTTCGGGAATGGGATAAAAGAGATCCGTATCGATGCCGTTGGGCACCACCGAAAACTTTCGCTTCGGTATCCTGAAATCCGCCGCGATATCCTCCCTCGAGCATTCCGAAACGGTGATCACCCTGGGAAGGGTCCTTGCCACCCTCTTCTGCATTCCGATAAAGGAGTACCATCTCCTGTGTTGGAGCTTCTTCCAGAAAGAGCGGGTGCTGGAGAGGGCGATATCCAGATCCCGGGTAATGGGATGGTGGATCGTGGCCACCGTGGGGATGGATTTGCCCATGGCCCAGATACCGTATGAGAGGCTCTGGTTGTCGTGGACGATGTCGTAATCGGCGAACCGCTTTCTGAGGAAGCCGTGGGCTCGGAGCCCGAAGGTAAAGGGTTCGGGATACCCCATGGTGGAAACCCCCAGCCACTCCAAGATGTTCACGGGATTCAGAAACTCTCTGGGGGTGGGTGTCCTGAACAGGGCTTCGGGGTTGTAGAGGTCCAGGGTGTTGAGCATATGAACCGGGATATGGGGGGGAAGAAGTGGGTCCGGCGGACCGGCCACCACATCCACCCGGTGCCCCAGTTCAACCAGGGCCTTTGCGAGGTTTCCGACATAAACGCCCTGACCGCCGCAGTGGGGATTGCTCCGGTAGCTGATCAGGCAGATTTTCAGGGATTCCGGGGTCGATTCCGACATGGGTAACCTTTGCTGGGGAAGTTGGAGTGGTAAGGGGGCGTTGCCTAAAGGAGTTCGGCGAGTGCTTCCTTTGCCTCGCCCACCACGTAGAGGGAGCCCGCGATGCACACGGCATCCCCGTCGCTTGCATTTTCGACGGCGTATTTCACGGCGTCGGCAACCCTTGGAATCACCACGTGGTCGATGCCCGCCGCTTCAACGAGGGGGAGGTACCGTTCGGGGGGCATGCTGCGGTTGATCTCCGGACGGGTGAGAACGACCCTTCCGCAAATGGGCATGAGCGCCCCGAGCATCTCCTCGTAGGGCTTGTCGTCCAGTATGCCCACCACGAGGGTGATCTCCCTGTGGGACAGGTGGCCCGAAAGAAATTCCGCCAGCTTTTCGGCGGCAACCAGGTTGTGGGCACCGTCGATAAGGACATAGGGTGATTCGGAGACCAGTTCCAGGCGTCCCTGCCAGCGGGTGTTTTCGAGCCCCTCCCTTATGTGGGAGGTGGAAAGCGTCCCCTTGCCGGCCTCTTCCACCGCGGGCCGGAGTGCCTCGCATGCGGCAAGGACAAGGGCGGCGTTGTCCACCTGGTGGTCGCCGAGCAGTCCCGTGCGCATGCTTTCCCAGTTTTGAGAAACGCCCCGGTAATCAAAAGAGCCGTCCGAATTGGCGTGAACCGTGAAGTCCCTTCCCTTCAGGTGGATGGGAGCGTTTTTCGATTCCGCGATCCCGTTCAGGACGTCCGCCGCGCTCTTTTGGGAAACGCCGGTGACAACGGGAACCTTCTCCTTGATGATGCCGCCCTTTTCGCGGGCGATCAGCTCGATGGTGTCCCCCAGGTATTCGCTGTGCTCGATGGAGAGGTTCGAAATCACGCAGAGGCTTGGACGGACGATGTTGGTGGCGTCCAGCCGTCCCCCCATTCCCGTTTCGATAACGGCCCATTCTACGCCCTTCCTGTGGAACTCGTAAAAGGCCATGGCCGTGGTGATTTCAAAGAAGGTGGGCCCGCGAACGTCCTTTGCCGCCTCCATGACGGCATGGTAGGCGGATACCACCTCCCCGTCGGTCGCGGGAACCAGGTCCACGGCGATCCGCTCGTTGAACTTGACGAGATGGGGCGAGGTGTAGAGCCCCGTTCGAAACCCGGCCGTTTGGAGGATGGTTGCCAGGGTCGATGCGATGGACCCCTTTCCGTTGGTGCCGGCAACATGGATGCAGCGGAACCCGTCCTGGGGATTGTCCAGTTCGTCCAGTATGCCCCCGATGGTTTCAAGGCCCAGCTTTATACCGAACCGCCCCAGGGCAAACATGGTCTCAAGGCATTTTTCGTATGATTCTTTTTCTCTCATAAGCACCAAAAACCCGGCAGGGTTTTACGCCTTGCCGGGTCTTGTAAGTTGCAAATAGCTTTCAGGCTTATCTGCGGCTGTACTTGCTTCTTGAAGCCGCAATACGCTGTCTCCGTAAAGCTTCGCGGTTTTTACGTCTGCGGTACTCGCTCGGCTTTTCGAAGCTTTTCTTAAGTTTAAGACGCTTGAACAGCCCGTCGTTCTGAATCTTCTTTTTGAGGATTCTCATGGCCTTCTCAAGGTCGTTGTCAATAACCTTAACTTCGATCTCCTTCAAACTCATCGCCCCTTTCTTCCACCGAATCTTTTATTTAATGGTATCCCCTGGTCTTGGGGGAGCATCTGTTCGGTGGTTATTTTCCAACTAAAACTTAACTTGCAATACTTAACCGATTGTTTTCTATTTTGCAAGGAAAAAAACAATGCGGGCCATGTTTTTTTGGATCGGCGGGGGCGGTTATTGGAAATATGGATTTTTGATCCGGTGCCTTTGGGGAAGCGGTCAAAAGGTAGGGGCGGCGGAAACGCCCGTCGTTTTCGAGGAGACGGCGTTGCCCGGGATCAATGGGCTTGCATGGGGAGGGGATTAGCGCTGCGGTATAAGACCGGATGCGCCGGTTGTGCCCGCGGCCCGCCAGGGCCGCGAGCAAGAGATCCGTGCGTGGATTATTCGGCTTACAGCTTGGAGACCAGCTCAGCGGTTACATCGGGAAGAGCCGCCGCACCATCGAGGGTGATGTATTTTGTGGCATCGGTCTTCTCGGCAACAGCTTTGAAGTGGTATGCGGATGCGAGGGTTCCGGTATCCGTGTCGTAGTAAATGCCGTGGCGCTTGCTGATGGCATCCTCGTCCTGGTCGTCGTCACGCTTGGTGAGCTCGCCGCCGCATACACGGCACTTGTCGCCGTCGGGCTTGATGGCGTCGATGAAGATGTTGTTGGGGTGGTTGTTGTCGTTCACGCAGAGCCTGCGGCCCATGATCCTGTCCTTGGCGATCTGACGGTCGAGGAGGATCTCCACCACGTAGTTGAGCGCCATGCCCTCGGCCTTGAGGGACTCGTCGAGTTTCTCGGCCTGGACCTTGTTGCGGGGAAAGCCGTCGAGGAGCCAGCCGTTCTTGCAGTCGTCCTGCTTCAGGCGGTCGAGAATCATGGGGATTGTGATCTCGTCGGGCACGAGGTCGCCCTTGTCGATGTACTCCTTGGCCTTGAGGCCGAGCTCGGTGCCGCCCTTGATGTTGTCGCGGAAGATGGCGCCGGACTCGATGTGGGCTGAATCGTACTTTTTCTTGAGAATTGCTCCCTGGGTTCCCTTTCCGCTGCCGTTGGGGCCGAAAAATAAAATGTTCATTGACGCTCCTTTTGGTTACTGCATACTGGAAGATGGTTAATGTCGAAATATGTGAAGATTACCGGGAGTGCATCCCTATTAATACACTCCCCTGTAGTCAAAAAAGCGATTTCAATCCGAACTTAGTATAAAAAACAGTAAATAATGTCAAGGTTCGGGGCGCCCGTATGGATTTATTTGTGTTGGATCTGGGTCTTTCTAATGGGTTCGGGGCGGAATCGGCTCCACGGCGTCATATTGCAATGCTGCCGAGAGGACCCGCTCCGAAGCCGGCTGCGGTTACCCGGCGTGTCGCCCGTGCTTTCGTTGTAATATGGCATGATTTGGTATATGAGCGGATGGATCGGGTCCGTTGCCGTTGCCCGTGGAGGGCGAGGTTGAACCGGGGGGAGTGATGCGGATGGTGCGCATGATGAGCCGGGGCTTTTGAATCAATCGGAGCTTTTGAATGGACCGGGGTTTTACGGTGCAACGGCGGCATGGCTTGCGGCGGGCTTCTAACCGAGGATTATGAACTGGAGGGTGCATGGGAGGAGCGGATAAGCTTCGGGAAATTAAAGGGCGTACGGAAACGTGCCGCGTGGCGCTTACCGGTGGAGCGGGGTCGGGAAAATCCTCCGTGGCGGACCACCTCCGGGAAAGGGGGGCGAGGGTCATCAGCGCGGACCTTCTGGCAAGGGAGGTGGTTGCCGTGGGGGCGCCCGGGTACCGGAAGTTGGTGGCCCGTTTCGGGGCGTCGGTGCTTCTGGAAGACGGGGAGCTGGACCGAAGAAAGCTGCGGGGGATGATCACCTCCGATCCGGATGCCAGGGCCGAGGTGGAATCCATCGTGCAGCCCGCGATCGTTTCGCTTATGGAGGAGAGGATGGCGGCGGAGGAAAAAAGGGGGGCGCCCGTGGTGGTGGTGGAGGTGCCGCTCCTGTTCGAAATGGGGCTCGAGGGAAGGTTCGACCGGGTGCTGATCGTGAGCGTGGACCGTGAAGAAAGGGTCAGGCGCCTCATGCGCCGGGACATGGTGACCGAGGAGAGGGCCCGGGCACTGATCGACCTCCAGATTTCCGAGGCGGATCGGGCTTCACGCAAGGGAGATGTGATAAAAAACAACGGTTCCCTGGAAGAAACATTAAAAGCGGTTGACAAATGGTATTATTGCTGCTTAAAGGGGGGGAACTATGCTGAAATGGCTTGACACCATAGGGGTTCTATTGGTACTTTAAGTAATCTTTATGGAAATTTCCCAAGTCCTGCTGGAAAAAACCACTAAACACGCACAAAACTCCTTTTTTTTCCATTGCTTGAATATTTAATTCTCTGACATATTTTAAAAGAATAAAGCTTTTTGGAGTCTGTTTTCGCGGTGTCCTTTGTGCTTGTGCTGTTGGGAGCCTCCCGTTGCGGGGTATCCGTCCCGTGGATCTGCTGAGAGCCGCGGCCGGTCAAGTTTTTTGATTCAAAGCTTCGGTTTTTTCCATCTTAAATTCCTGAAAAATTAATGAACGGTTTTTTTTCGATGCCGCGCCTTTCGTGTTTCAATTCACGGCGGGGAACCGGCAATGCCGTTTGTGGCGCAAGAAGTTGATCCAATTCCGGTGCGCTTGTTTGAAACCGTCCGCAGGCCTGTCCGGTGTTGCAGCCGGCTGCATGGGGGCGGGTAAACCGTCCGACCGCCGGAAAATAAAAAAATACATGGGGTGACGATTTAATGAATATTGCTGAACTAAAAGAGATGAAGATTGGCGAGCTGACCAAAATGGCCAAGAAATTCAAGATCGAGGGCGCTGCGGGACTGAGGAAGCAGGAGCTGATCTTCGGTCTTCTTCAGGCCCAGATCGAGAAAAACGGCCTGATCTACGGCGAGGGGACACTCGAAATCCTGCCGGACGGCTTTGGGTTCCTCAGGGCGCCCGACTGCAACTACCTGCCGGGTCCCGACGATATCTACGTGTCCCCATCCCAGATCCGTCGTTTCAACCTGAGGACCGGTGACACGGTTTCCGGCCAGATCCGTCAGCCCAAGGAGTCCGAGCGCTACTTCGCCCTGCTCAAGGTCGAGGCGGTGAACTACGAGGACCCCGAGGTCGCAAGGGAAAAGATCCTCTTCGACAACCTCACGCCCCTCTATCCCGACGGGAAGATGAACCTCGAGCTCAAGCCGGACAACTACTCCACGAGGATCATGGAGCTTATCGCCCCCATCGGTTTCGGGCAGAGGGGGCTCATCGTCTCCCCTCCCAGGTCCGGTAAGACCATGCTCCTTCAGAATATCGCCAACAGCATCATCGAGAGCCACAGCCATGTGATCCCCTTTATCCTCCTCATCGACGAACGTCCCGAGGAGGTGACGGACATGGAACGTACCGTTGACGCCGAGGTGATCAGCTCCACCTTCGACGAGCCCGCCGAGCGCCATGTGCAGGTCGCGGAGATGGTGATCGAAAAGGCAAAGAGGCTCGTGGAGCATAAGAAAGACGTGGTGATCCTCCTGGACAGCATCACCCGCCTTGCCCGTGCCTACAACTCGGTCATGCCCCCCAGCGGAAAGATCCTCTCGGGTGGTGTGGACTCCAATGCCCTCCACAGGCCCAAGCGCTTCTTTGGTGCGGCCCGAAACATTGAGGAGGGCGGCAGCCTCACCATCATTGCAACGGCCCTGGTGGACACGGGAAGCCGCATGGACGAGGTTATTTTCGAGGAGTTCAAGGGTACCGGCAACATGGAGTTGGTCCTGGACAGGAAACTCGCCGACAGGAGAATGTTCCCCGCCATCGACATGAACAAGTCCGGTACGAGAAAGGAGGATATGCTCATAGAGCCCGTCACCCTGAACCGTGTATGGATCCTCAGAAAACTCCTTGCCTCGTTAAATCCTGTGGACAGTATGGGTTTTTTACTTGACAAGATGGCCGGAACAAAGAACAATAAAGAGTTTCTGGATTCAATGAACTCATAAAGATATAGATTAAGGAGTTGAAAAAAATGAAAGAGGGTATCCATCCCAAATATCACAATGCAACGGCAACATGTGCATGCGGCCATTCCTTCGAGGTAGGTTCCACCAAAGAGGAGATCAAGAGCGAGATCTGTTCCAAATGCCATCCTTTTTTCACCGGTAAGCAGAAGCTGGTGGATACGGCTGGAAGAATCGAGCGCTTCCGCAAAAAGTACGCCAACTTCTCCGCATCTTAAGCCCCAAGGGCTTATGGTCCGAAAGGGAGAAGCCGCATGCCCGGTTCCGGGTGGAGCAGGGCCGCGGCGACTCCCTTTTGATTTACCGCGTCCCAAGGGGACGAATGGCGCTAACATAATCTGGTGATTGAAGAATGTTTGCAAAGTTGGAAGAAGTCGAAGACCGCTATCAAAAGCTCGAACAGCTCTTGAGTGACCCCGAGGTGGTGAAGGACCGCGCGCTCTACCAGAAGTACATCAAGGAGCACGGGGACATGACCCGTCTCATCGAGACCTTCCGGGAGTACCGGGGGGTTCTGGGTGACCTTACGACGAGTCGCGAACTCCTTGCCGACGACGACAAGGAGATGCGGGAGCTTGCCGAGGAGGAGATCGCCGCCCTTACCGAACAGCAGGGGGAACTCGAGCTCAGCCTGAAAAAGCTTCTCATCCCCAAGGACCCCCTGGACGACAAGAACGTGATCGTGGAGATCCGCGCGGGTACGGGCGGTGACGAGGCGGGCCTTTTTGCCGCCGATCTTTTCAGGATGTACAGCCGCTACGCGGAAAACCGGAACTGGAAGATCGAGGTCATGAGCAGCAGTGATTCCGGCGTTGGGGGATTCAAGGAGCTGATCATGATGATCAGCGGGGGCGGCGCTTACAGCTGCTTCAAGTACGAGAGCGGAACCCACCGCGTCCAGCGCGTGCCGGCAACCGAAACCCAGGGGCGCATTCATACCTCCGCGGTGACCGTCGCGGTGCTCCCCGAGGCCGAGGATGTGGAACTGGATCTCGATCCTTCGGATATCAAGGTGGATGTTTTCCGCGCCACCGGCCCGGGAGGACAGAGCGTCAACACCACCGACTCCGCCGTCAGGCTCACCCACGTGCCTTCCGGTGTGATCGCGACCTGCCAGGACCAGAAATCCCAGCACAAGAACAAGGCCAAGGCCATGCAGGTCCTCAAGGCCAGGATTCTCGACCGCATGATGCAGGAGAGCCACGCCAAAAGATCGGCCGAGCGAAAAGGCCAGATCGGAAGCGGCGACCGGAGCGGCAGGATCAGGACCTACAACTTCCCCCAGGGAAGGGTGACCGATCACCGTGTCGGGTTGACCCTATATAAGCTGGACAACGTTCTCCAGGGGGAGATCGATCCTTTCATAGACGAGCTTGCCACCCAAAGTCAGGCAGAGGCGTTGAAAAATGAAGAGGCAGCCTCACGGCGCTGATGCCGTCTGGACGATTCTGGGCCTCCTGAAATGGGCGGCCCCCTATTTTGAATCCCGAAAAATCGATAGCCCCCGGGCCACGGCCGAAATCCTTCTCGCCCATCTTCTTAAGATCGAGCGGGTCGAACTCTACATGCAGTTCGACCGCCCTCTCTCAAAGGAGGAGCTGGCCTGTTTCAAGGGGTACGTGAGAAGGCGCGTGGGCGGTGAGCCAACCGCTTATATCGTGGGCACCAGGGGATTCTGGGACATGGAGTTCAGGGTGGACCCCAATGTTCTCATACCCCGCCCCGACACGGAATGCCTGGTGGAACAGGCCCTTTCACTTCTTCCCCATGGAAACGACAAGAGGATTCTCGAACTGGGAGTGGGGTCCGGTGCCGTGATTCTGACCCTTGCAGCCGAAAGGCCCGGGCACACGTTTTTCGGTTCCGATTTTTCAATGGGAGCCCTTTCCCGCGCAAGGGACAATGCTGTGCTGAACGAGATGGAGAACCGGGTGAACTTCCTGTGCGGGAGGTGGTTTGATCCCTTCCTGGACACCTGCGAAAAATTCCATATGATCGTATCAAATCCACCCTATATTCCCACGGCGGATATCGCGGCGCTTCAACCGGAAGTCCGGGATCATGAGCCCCTGACCGCGCTGGACGGGGGCGGGGACGGCCTTGATTGTCTCTCCCACCTTATCCGGCGAGCACCCGGTTTTCTTGTTCCTGGCGGCAACCTCCTCCTGGAAATGGGGTTTGACCAGAGGGATGCGGTTCGAAGGATCATCACCGAAACGGGATGTTACGACGACGTTGTCTTTCACGACGATCACGGGGGCAACAACCGCGTCGTGAGCATGCGTTTCCAAAAAGGGTGATTGCCGAGGGAATCGGCCCCCATCCGTACGCGCTTTTCCGAAGCCGTTTGCCGAAGCCGTTTGCCGAAGCCGTTTGCCGAACAGCAGTTCGGAACCGGAACCTCCCCGAATAAAAATCTTGATACACCATTTTACTGGAGCCGCCCGGAAATCATGATCCGTGACCTTGCGGGGAGTTCGATTTCCGGAAACGGGTCACATGACGGAAACGATGTTTATATATAAGGAGCCGCGGGCATTTTCTCCACGGGCTCTCGGCCGCTCGAAATGTGATAAAAAACAGTTGCAACGATTCGGCGTATCTGTTATTTAAATTTGGATTTAGAAAAATCGCACGCCCCTGGACCTTTTACCCGGTGCTCCCCTTGGGGAGTTGGTGAGAGGGCTGACACGGGCGAAGGCAAAAAACCAAACTATTCAGGAGAAAAAAATGGCTTACGTAACAATGAGAGAGCTCCTCGAGGCCGGAGTTCACTTCGGACATCAGACCAAACGCTGGAACCCGAAGATGAAACGCTACATTTTCGGTGCGAGAAACGGTATTTACATTGTCGACCTCCAGAAGACGGTCCGCATGTTCAGAAACGCATACGACTTTATCTCTGATACCGTTGCATCCGGAAAGTCCGTTCTCTTCGTGGGAACCAAGAAGCAGGCCAGGGAGTCCATCTACGAGGAAGCCAACAGGGCGGAGATGTTCTATGTTCACAACAGATGGTTGGGCGGCATGCTCACCAACTTCCAGACCATCAAGAAGAGCATCGACCGTCTCAACCACCTCAACGATATCGAAAACGACGGCACCATCAGCAACTACCCCAAGAAAGAGCGCCTGAAGATGGGCAAGGAGCGCGAGAAGCTCGATGCCAACATCGGCGGCATTCGCACCATGAAGGGGCTTCCCGGGGCGATCTTCATCGTGGATCCCAAGAACGAGGCCATTGCCGTTAGGGAAGGCCGCAGGCTCGGGATTCCCATCGTGGCCGTGGTGGACACCAACTGTGACCCCGACGATATCGATTACGTCATCCCCGGTAACGACGATGCCATTCGCGCCATCCGACTGATCAGCGCCAAGATCGCCGATGCCTGTATCGACGGCGCCAAGCAGCTTGCCGAGAAGAAGCAGGCACAGTCCGACAAGAGCGTCGAGGAGGAGATGGTTGCGGCGGGTGACGACAAAGAGCTGAAGCCCGGCGAGCGGGTTGTTGTGTCCGACGGCACCGACGGACCCATCGTCGAGAAGATAAGAAAAACGGCACAGGAAAGTGAAACGGTTCAGTCAGCTCCTGAAGCTGAGAAAGCGGGAGAGTAGATAAAATGTCGAACATTACAGCAGAAATGGTAAAAGATCTGAGAGCGAAGACCGGGTCCGGAATTATGGACTGCAAGAAAGCCCTTGCCGAGAGCGGCGGAGACCTTGAAAAGGCTCTGGACTTTCTGAGGAAAAAGGGCCTTGCAACTGCCCAGAAGCGCTCCGGCAGGGACACCTCAGAAGGCCTGGTACAGTCTTACATCCACATGGGCGGCAAGATCGGCGTCCTGGTGGAGGTGAACTGCGAGTCCGATTTCGTTGCAAAGAACGAGGACTTTGCCGAGTTCGTGAAGAACATCGCCATGCACATCGCTGCCGCGGCGCCCCAGGGACTTGCCCCCGAGGATATCCCCGAGGAGGTTGTGGAGCGTGAGCGCGTCATCTACCGCGAGCGCGCCGTGGAGCAGGGCAAGCCCGAAAAGATGATCGACAAGATCGTCGAGGGACAGGTCAATAAGTTCTACAAGGACTCTTGCCTCATGAGCCAGGCCTATATCCGTGATCCCAAACTCACCATCGAGGATGTCCTCAACGAGGCCATCGGCAAGATCGGCGAGAACATCCGGATCCGTCGTTTCGCACGCTTCCAGTTAGGAGAGTAAACAGTTGAGTGACTCTGAAAATATGCAGCCCACGGTTAAACGTGTTTTACTGAAGCTCAGCGGTGAAGCCCTGATGGGAAATCAGGGCTTTGGAATTGATCTCGAAACGATCAAGTACGTGGCCAGGGAGGTCCGGTCGCTGTATGACCTGGGCGTCCAGGTCGCCATGGTCGTGGGGGGCGGCAACATCTTCAGGGGAATCGCTGCCAGTTCCAGCGGGATGGACCGCGCGTCCGCCGACCATATGGGAATGCTGGCCACCGTGATCAACAGCCTCGCCCTGAGCGATGCGCTCGAAAAGTCCGGTGTTCCCACCCGTGTTCAGTCGGCGATCTCCATGCACGAGATCGCCGAACCCTTCATCCTGAGGCGGGCGGTTCGCCACCTCGAGAAGGGGCGGTCGGTAATCTTTGCCGCCGGCACGGGAAGCCCCTATTTCACGACCGATACGGCGGCCGTGCTCCGTGCCCAGGAGATCCACGCGGATCTTCTCATGAAGGCCACCAAGGTGAACGGGGTTTACGACAAGGACCCCGCTGTCCACGACGATGCCGAGTTCATCAGGGAGATCAGCTATATGGAGGTGCTCGAGCGGCAACTCCACGTCATGGACATGACGGCCATCTCCCTTGCCATGGACAACAATCTCCCCCTGAAGGTGTTCAACCTCCTCCAGGAGGGGAATATCCGGAAAGCGGTCTGCGGAGAAGATATCGGTACCCGCATCAATAATTAAAAGAACTGTCGGGTTCCGGGCATCCATTGCCCGGAACCCGAGTTTTTTTGGGAAAGAAAAGGTGAAAGTCGATGCTTGATACAGTGAAACAGGAAGCCAGGGAAAAGATGGGCAAGAGTCTGGCTTCTCTTAAAAGTGAAATGCTCAAGGTCCGGACCGGTCGTGCTTCTCTTTCTCTTCTCGACTCCGTGAAGGTCGACTACTACGGAACATTGACACCCCTGGCCCAGATGGCTTCCCTCTCGATCCCCGAGAGCCGCCTGATCACCATCCAGCCCTGGGATGCAACCATCATCAAGGAGATCGAAAAGGGGATCCTCAAGGCGAACCTTGGGCTCACCCCCTCCAACGACGGAAAGATCATCCGTGTTTCCATCCCCCCCCTTACCGAGGATCGGCGCAAGGAGATCGTCAAGAGCGTCCACAAGACCTGCGAGGATTACAAGGTCGCCGTCAGAAACATCCGAAGGGATGCCAACGAGACCCTCAAGTCCCTCAAGAAGGACGGGGAGATCTCCGAGGACGATATGTTCAAGGCACAGGATGTGGTGCAGAAGACCACCGACGAGCATATCAAGCTCATAGACGGGGTCTACGGCGATAAGGAAAAGGAGATCCTTGAGTTCTGATATGACCGACAAGACTCAGATAATCCTTGATCCGGAAAAAATACCCGCCCACCTTGCCGTCATCATGGACGGAAACGGCAGGTGGGCGAAAAAAAGACTGATGAACCGCGTCAGGGGCCATGAAAAGGGCGTTGAAACCGCCCGCGTGGTGGTGCGCGCCTGCCGTGAAATCGGCATCCCGGTTCTCACCCTCTATGCGTTTTCATCGGAAAACTGGGGCCGCCCCAAGGCCGAGGTGACCGCCCTGATGGGGTTGTTCAAGAAGTTCCTCCTTGCCGAGAGAGAGGATCTCATGGCCCAGGGGATTCGCTTGAAAGCCCTGGGCGAGATCGGACGCCTTCCTTCGGACGTGCGCGAAACCCTGCTCGGGGTAACGGCGGAGACAAGGGACAACACTGAAATGACCCTGAACCTTGCCCTGAGCTACGGCAGCCGGGGGGAGATCGTCGAAACGGTAAAGGCGATCGCGGACAAGGTAAAGTCCGGAAGACTGGACCCTTCCGACATAAATGAAGGGACCGTCGGGGATCATCTCTACACGGCCGGCCTGCCCGATCCGGACCTCATGATCCGGACCAGCGGCGAACAGCGGATCAGCAACTTTCTGCTCTGGCAGATCGCCTATGCCGAGATCTCGTTTACAAAAACACTCTGGCCGGATTTCTCCCGGGACGAGCTCTTGGAGATCCTCCTGGACTTTCAGTCACGGGAACGCAGATTCGGGAAGGTCTGATTCCCGCCACAACACCCCGATCGGATATCCCCATGCACCTACAAAGACTTATTACGGCGGCGGTGGCCCTCCCCCTGCTGATTCTACTCATTCTCAAGGGGAGTTCGCTCCTCTTTTCGGCGTTGATCGCCGTTGTCGCGGCTTTTGGAATGCGGGAATATTTCCGGATCGTCCAGGGCGGCGAAGCCGACGGGATTCCCGTTATACTGCAGGGCCTGGGGTACCTGGCCTGTCCCGTCGTGGTCTTTTCCGCCAATCACGCCTCTCCGCACCTGCTTGTGGCGGCGGTTGCACTGAACGTTCTCCTGGCGGGAATTCTTGCGCTTTACCGATATGGGGAAGATCCCAAGGTTCTGGACGCGCTGCCCCGGCAGATACAGGGCGTCGTGTACCTTCCCCTGCTCCTCTCCTATCTGGTTCTGCTCAGAAACGGTGAAAACGGTAATATCTGGGTCTTTCTGCTTCTCGTTCTCGTGTTCGCGGGGGATACCGGCGCGTTTTACGTGGGCAGAAGGTTCGGAAAGCATAAGCTCTGTCCTTCCGTCAGCCCGGGCAAAACCGTCGAGGGCTTCTTCGGCGGTCTTTCGGCGACCTTTTTATTGGGAATCGTGTTCACGAAGATCTTTCTTCCCGAGCTCTCGTTTATCAAGGCAATGGCCCTGTTTCTAACGGTGGGCATCGCGGGTCCCCTCGGGGATCTGTACGAGTCCGCCATGAAGAGAAGGGGGATGATAAAGGATTCCGGCAGCATCCTTCCCGGGCACGGGGGCATCCTCGATCGCATAGATGCCCTACTCTTTGCGGCGCCCCTCTGTTACCTCTTTAAAATCTTCATCGCCTAGGGAGGGGTCGACAACATGAAATATCTTTCCATTCTCGGTTCCACCGGCTCCATCGGAACCAATACCCTCGAAGTGGTGCGAAAATTTCCCGATCGTTTCCAGATCAAGGCCCTGGCAGGGGGGGAAAACATCGATCTCCTGGCAAGGCAGATCAGAGAATTCTCTCCGGATATCGTGGCCGTTAAAAACAGCGCCCTGAAGGACCGGCTGGCGAAAATTCTTGGGAGGGCCGCCCAGGTGGAAATCCTGAGCGGCGATGCGGGGTACCGCGCGGTTGCGGCCCATGCCCCCGTTCACACGGTGGTTTCGGCCATGGTGGGGGCCGCAGGCCTTCTGCCCACCCTTGCCGCCGTCAAGAGCGGCAAGACCGTTGCCCTTGCCAACAAGGAAACACTGGTGATGGCCGGAGAGCTGGTGATGGAAACGGCAAGGGCCCACGGCGTGTCCATCCTTCCCGTGGACAGCGAACACAGCGCCATCTTCCAATGCCTTTCGGGGCAGAGAAGAGAGGATTTTGCCCGCATCCTCCTGACGGCATCCGGTGGTCCCTTCAGGGAGCGGCCGATGGATACCTTCGATTCCATTACCCTTGCCGATGCCCTGAACCATCCCACCTGGGCCATGGGCAGGAAGATCACCATCGATTCCGCCACCCTGATGAACAAGGGGCTGGAGGTGATCGAGGCAAGGTTCCTCTTCGATATACCCGGAGACCAAATCGAGGTGGTGGTGCATCCCCAGAGCATCGTTCACTCCATGGTGGCTTACAGGGACGGTGCCGTTATCGCCCAGATGGGGGTTCCCCATATGATGGGCGCCATCGCCTATGCCGTCACCTGGCCCGAGCGTCTTGACATCGGTCTGCCGTTGCCGGATTTTCTGGAACTGGGTGCGTTGACCTTCGAAAAACCGGATATGGAAAAATTCCCCTGTCTTTCACTGGCATACAGGGCACTTGCCAAGGGAAAGACCTTTCCCGCCGTGATGAATGCCGCGAACGAAGTCGCGGTTTCGGCTTTTCTTTCCGAGCGAATAAAATTCACGGATATCCCCCTGGTGATCGAGGAAACACTCCAAAGCCACGACGCCCCACCGGGCATGGAGCTCTCCCATATCCTGGAGGCGGACGGGTGGGCAAGGAAGCATGGCGATAAAATGATCAGCCGCCTTGCCGGATGAGTTTTTTTCCGATAAACTTCATATGAACGGATTCGGGATGCGGGCCGTGTCGTGCCTCCCCGTTATTTCTTACAACTTCCATTTCATTCCCTTTGGGGGGATTTTCAGCATGGGTACAGTCGCTTCTTTTGTCATCGTTCTGGGTGTTCTGATTTTCTTTCATGAATTCGGTCATTTCATCTTCGCAAGACTGTTCGGCGTGGGCGTGGAGAAGTTTTCCCTTGGGTTCGGACCGAAGATCCTCTCAAAAAAAGTCGGGATCACCGAGTACATGGTCTCGGCCATTCCCCTGGGCGGTTATGTGAAGATGGTGGGGGACGATCCGGGCGCCGAGGTGGACGACGGCCAAAGGGCACTCTCCTTTAATCACAAGCCGGTGCTCCAGCGTTTTCTGATCGTCGCTGCCGGCCCGGGTTTCAATTTTCTCCTGGCATTCCTGCTCTTTACGGGGATCTACATGGCGAGCGGCCTCTTTATCCTGGAACCGGTGATAGGCGATGTGAAGGCGGATACCCCCGCATTCGCGGCGGGCCTTGAAAAAGGGGACCGGGTTCTTGCCGTGAATCGCATTGCCGTGGGATCCTGGGAGGAGATGGCCGGGATGATCGGCGAGAGCGGCGGCAGCGAGCTCTTCCTGACCGTTCAAAGGGGGGAGTCCGAAAAGGGGTTCACCATCGTTCCCAAGGTCACCACTTCCAAGAACCTGTTCGGCGAGGATGTGGAGCGTCATGTGATCGGCGTGACGTCCGCCGGAGAGGTCCGCACCGAGGAGCTCTCCCTGCCCGGGGCAGTGGTCCAGGGGATGATACAGACGTACAACATAACAAAACTCACGGTGGTGAGCATCGCGAAGCTCGTACAGGGAACCCTCTCCATCAAGACCGTGGGCGGTCCCATCATGATCGCACAGATGGCCGGGGAACAGGCCGAACAGGGGACCCTCAATTTCCTCTTCTTTATCGCTCTTTTAAGCGTGAACCTGGCCATTCTCAACATCCTGCCCATTCCGGTCCTGGACGGCGGGCATATGGTCTTTTTCACCATCGAGGCGATCATGGGGCGGCCCGTGAGCCTGAAATCCCGCGAGATCGCCCAGCAGGTGGGGGTTTTTCTGCTGATCACCCTGATGGTCTATATCTGTTACAACGATATCGCGCGCCTCTTCAGCTGATCGCCGTGATTTAATCGCTTAAAGTGATTTAAGGCTGCATGGGGCGGCAATGGATGGACGGAGGTTTTCAAGGCCGTGAAAACCTCCGCCCAAACTTTCCCTTTGCGGTTTGCCCCACTACTCTCCGGTGTTCCCCGTTTTTCAGCCGGCGCTGTTCCCCGCCGTCGGTCAACCCTTGCCCGGACTTTGCGAAATGGGACAAAAATTGAACGGATGTTGACGAAAAATGTCCCTATAATGGAAAAAGTGCGGCAGCACGGGGCAGCTGTCGGGACCGGCATGAAGCTGTAAATCCTCTTTTGATTCGGTGTGAAGTGCCGCCGGTCGAGGAAGTGATCGTTCCTGGTCACGTTGTTTTTGTCCGCTCCTGGGCCATGGCACGAAAATGGCTAGTGAATTAAGAGATCGGAGCATAGGGAAACCTCGACCTGGTTTTCACTGCCCGCCCGGAAAACTCCAATCGAAACTCATTACGCTCTCCAAATCCTTTTCCCGGTACACCGGGCATCGCTTCCGGTTGAACGCATGTCGTCAGAGGCGTATTTTTGCCGAAGGAGTTGGCGTGATGAAAAAAAATAATGGATTCACGGTTTTGGAGTTGATGTTGGTCGTGGGGATCATCGGGGTCCTTTCGGCTGTTGCCGTACCGGGTTACGTATCCTGGCTCCCCGGCCATCGTCTGAAAAACGCCGCAATGGATCTTTATGCCAATCTCCAGCTGGCAAGGATGAATGCCGTCAAATACAACAGGGATTACATGGTTGTTTTCGATCCGGATGATAATTATTACGAGCTGGTGGACAGCGGGGGGGTTGTTGAACCCGAAAAGATAGAGCTTTCAGGTTACCGGAGCGGCGTTGCTTACGGTCACGGCAATGCGACCCATAATGCATTAAAAATTCCCACGAACCAATTTCCCGACGACAATGTGAGTTACCGCGGCGACAGGGTGACGTTCGATGCCGAAGGCAAGAGCGAGGGGGCCGTGGGGTGGGTTTACCTCCAGGCAGGGGACGGGAATACCTATGCGGTGGGCACGCCCTATATGACGGGGCTGGTTTTGATGAAGCGTTGGAACGGCGTTCGGTTCGAGTAGCGGCCTTAGGCGAATGCGAAAAACGGCGACCCGGTTTTAATTGATGAACCGGAAAAAAGTCCAGGGTAAATTTTTTGACCACGCTATGCAGTATCGCACCCGATGCGGAACGCCAACCGGCCGCGGTCGATTTTTCCCTGGCCGACTTTTTGCGAGTCCATCTTAATTGGGATGGAAAATCATTCAGGATTAAGGTATCATGAGGAAAACGGACCGGATAAGGACCGCTTTTTATTCCTAAGAAAAACAAATATCCCAACCTGAACAAAATTTGCCGTCGGGGCTGTTCCATCGGTGAAGGGTAATTACCAGGCAGCCTGAGTATGAGGGCCGTTATGTTCAGGTAATTTGGTTTGCGTTCCCGAACAACCGTGATCCCGTTTTTGAAAAGCTGAAAATGATCGAACACCTCTCCACGCTTCTGATCCCGAAACCCCATCTTCCCCCGGTGCCGCTCCGGTATATGTGATTTTCTTGCCCGGGCCCATCGCCTGATTTCTGTCCATGAACCTGATCCGTTTCAAGAAGTTTCAATGAAATCGGTATGTCGATCCGATGTTTCATCATTCGCCCGAATCCATTTTATTCGAACAAGTCGTTCTTGTGTTTCATGAGGTGCCGCATGAGAGGGGAGTTAAGGATTATCCGACGCTCCACAAGGGGACTATCCCTCGTGGAACTCCTGGTCACCATGGTCGTCACGGGGGTTCTGACCGGGGCGATTTACAAGACCTTCAAGCACCAGCAGGATACCTCCCTGGTTCAACAGCACATCACGGCGGTGCATCAGAATCTCCGGGGCGCCATGAACCTTATGATTTCGGATATCCGCATGGCGGGTTTCTATTCCGGACTGGATACACGGAACCGTAATTTTTTCGACTGGGATCCCCGTAACGGGGCTGTAACGGACAGCTTTGAGCCTTCCCTGAGCGGCGTTGACGGAGATGACGATGACGATCAAGACGGAATCCCCGATGACGGTGACGGTATCGTCGATATGCCCGGTTTTCTTGATCGAAGCGACATAATCATGCTCGTGATGGCGGGAAGTGAGCAAAAGTTGCTTCTTGCCGGCAATGGTGGGGGGAAGGGGGATTCGGCCTTCCTGGTGGCGGGGCCCCTGGAGGGTGACGGAGGCGTTCAGCTGGACGGCGAGGGGGGCGGAGATCTGAACGATAAACCCGGTGGAAAAAATTACGGCATCCTTGCCGGCGCCGATCTGGGGTGGGTTCAGCTGTTTCGGATAACGAAGGTTGGCGCGGGAGACCCGGCAACCATTGAAATATCCCAGAATCTCAAGGGGGATTTTGCGGAAGGCGACACCCTTGCCCGGGCGGATATCCTGATCTACAGTATCGATCCCGGCAACGATTCCTTCGACGGCCCCGTGCTCACGAGGCGGAACGTGGGAAAGGGGGACGATCGGCTGGTGGTGGCCGAAAACATTTCCGACCTTGATGTGGCCTATGGGCTGGACGACGGCGTTTGGGTCAACGACCCCACGGGGTTGGAACGATCCGTGGCCGCGGTTTCCGTAACCCTTGAAAGTACCGTGGAAGTTCCGGTGGTCATAACGGTGGAAAAAGTGGTGGATGGAAAAAGGGAAAAGCAAAGGGAAAAGCTCAGGATCAGGAGAACCCTCACCTCCACCGTCAAGATCCGCAACCGATGATCCATCCGAAGCTTCCACATGGCGCGGCCGGGGGGGGGAGCCTCGCTTTACCGGGAGGAAAGCGGGCCGGGGAATTTGAGGGGGAGCCGTATTTTTGAATGGGATAGTCGCGCTCTCTGAACGTTTGTTCCGTGTTGCGGGACGTTGGATTGGAACGGATGGAGGGGCTTGGTGTCTTTGGCGCGCCGGGTAATGGGCGATTTGCCGAAATAGCGAATCACCGGGGGCATTTGATCGATTCCCCCGGCGGGAGTGTGGAGACGGCTCATGAATCAAGGGAACAGGGGGGGCATGGGGTTGAACAGGGGGTTCACGTTGCTGGAGGTGCTTATCGGCTTCACGATTCTTTCCGTGGGCATGCTGGCCGTGGGAACCCTGCAGCTTCGCTCCATCAACAGCAACGATCTCAGCGGGTCGGGAACGGAGGCGTTGAACCTGGCCCAGCGTTATATGGAGGAGATCCTCAACGCGCCTTATACCGTCGGCGGTGTTTTAAACCCCCGCATCGCGGACAGGAATCCGGCCAACAACGATCACCTGACAAGCGCAACGGCCGGCGAGGGAGGCGGCGGGGGGGCAGGGGATGCGGATTACTTCAATGTGGATGTGAACGGTGAAGCCGTGAACCTTGGAAAGTACAACCTGATCTGCAACATAGCCGAAGGGGTGCCGCTCGAGAACACCAAATCCGTGGTGGTTATTCTATCCTGGTATAACGGTAAAAGGAAGGTGCTCTTGAGCTGTGTGAAATCCATGGCCGATTAATCCCCTTTGGGGCGAATCGGCAGGTACTTATGTCTTAACGGTTTTTGTCCCGGTTTATCCGGGCCGGGGGGAGCAATGCTGCTTACGAAGGTTGGGCAAAACGGGTCCGTGACCGTGATCGCCCTTGTGATCCTGGTACTGCTGACCGTCATGGGGATCAGCGTAAGCCGGATCACCGCGGTGGATATTCGGATCCACGGTAACGAGAAGCGCTCAAAGGAACTTTTCTATACCGCAGAAGGAGGGCTCAACCGGCTGGCCCAGGAGCTGGGCAACGGGGGGTATCCTGTTCCGAATCCCATGGTCGAAAAAACCCTTGCCGACAACACGAACGGAATTGGGGAGCCGTTTCCGGAACCGCCCCACGTGGTGAACGGCGAGAAATACAATTTCACCGTGAAATATACAGGGTATGACGACCCCATCCCGCGCAAGGGGTACGGGGTCCTATCGGGCCATGTGGCCTTCAACTTTGAGATCAACTCACGGGCCGCCCCCATGATCGGCGGAAAGCTGAGCGAATCCCCCCGGAGCATTACCTCCCGCTACCATAAAATCGGTCCCAGACCCCAATAACGAGGAGATGCGCGGTTGTTCCGGCATAAGGCGGCTGGTGGGAACCATTCCGGGCCGCCTTTACGGAATATGCCGCCCCCATGGAGACCGAGACCTCCCGTTTCCCCTGAAAAGCCCCGTGACCCATGGAGCAGGCAAATCCTGAGTAAAAATGGCACCCCTTACCGTTTCCCGGACTAAATCTGCCTGTGGACTAGCGGCTCCCGATGGTTTATAAGGAAAAGTCATGCGGAGGCCCCGCACCGATCGCATCATGCCGGTAAATCCCGGAACACGGAATTATTCATATCCCGATTTCGGACAAAACTTTTTCCGGGGGTTGGCGAGGAATGCCGCCCCCGGGATACGGGGTTCCGGATCGGATGCAAAAAGGTTGGAACCGGAAAATCGGGATAACGGCATTGCCCGCCCCGATTGCCCAAGGGTGACAAACGTATAAAAATGTCGTGATCTCCCGGGGCGGTGACCTTCGACCGATCAAGGGGAAAGAGTAAATATGCCCATATCAGCAAAAAACCTCTGCCAGATCCTGCTCAAGTATCGCCTGATGGAAAAGGCGCAGGCAAGGGAGTTTCTCATGCGCGAGGACGCGCTCAAGCGGAAACTCAAGGAAAAGGACGGTAAAAACAGTGGGGAGGGGCGGCAAAAGGTTCCGGTGACAAGCGTGGACTGCCTGCTCTCCATGAACCTCTCCAGGGCGGACCGGAGCTCCGCCCTGCTGGACGAGGAGGCGATTTTCCAGGTACTGGCAAAGGAGTGGGGACACCCCTACCGGCGCGTGGATCCCCTGAAGCTGGACCTCAACCTGGTGACCACCACCATCCCTCTGCGCTTTGCCATGAACCACCTGGTGCTGCCCGTGGGCATGGACGAGGGGAAGCTAACCGTGGCCATCTGCAATCCCGGGAGCACCGATGTGATGAACGATATCGCCAGGGTGACCCAGCTTCCCGTCTCCCCGGTGGTGAGCTGCAAGACGGACATCGTGAAGCTCATCTCCGAGTTTTTCGGATTCAAGCGGTCCATCGCGGCGGCCGAGGATCATTTCGATACCTCGGTGGTGGACCTGGGCAACCTTGAGCAGTACGTGAAGCTCAAATCCGCCGAGGAGCTTCCCTCGACGGACCAGCATATCGTCAACGCCGTGAACCATGTGCTCATCTACGCCTTTGACCAGCGGGCCAGCGATATCCACATCGAGCCCAAGCGGGAATCCACCCTGGTGCGCATGCGCATCGACGGCGTGCTCCACACGGTCTACCGCCTGCCCAAGAAGGTGCACAACGCCATCGTGAGCCGGGTGAAGAACCTCTCCCGCCTTGACATGGCCGAGAAGAGGCGGCCCCAGGACGGCAGGATCAAGACGGACAGGGAGGGGGTCGAGGTGGAGATCCGTGTTTCCACGGTCCCGGTGGCCTTCGGCGAGAAGATCGTCATGAGGGTCATGGACCCCGAGGTCCTGTTCCAGCAGCTCGAGCGGCTGGGGTTCTCCCCCGAGGACATGAAGCGGTACAGCGGGTTCATCGAAAGGCCCCACGGCATCGTCCTCGTGTGCGGCCCCACGGGAAGCGGCAAGACCACCACCCTCTACTCCACCCTCCGGCATATCGCAACCCCCGGGCTCAACATCACCACCGTGGAGGATCCCGTTGAGATGGTGGACGAGGACTTCAACCAGATCACGGTCCAGCCCACCGTGGACATCACCTTCGGCACGATCCTCCGGAATATCCTCCGCCAGGACCCGGACATCATCATGATCGGCGAGATGAGGGACCTGGAAACGGCGGAAAACGCGGTCCAGGCCGCCCTGACCGGGCACCTGGTGCTCTCCACCCTGCATACCAACGACGCGCCCACGACCCTCACCCGCCTCATGGATCTCGGGGTTCCACCCTTTCTCATCCAGTCCACGCTGGTGGGGATCGTCGCCCAGAGGCTGGTGAGAAAGATCTGTCCCCACTGCAGGGAATCCTTCAGCGTTACCCGGGCAAAGCTCTCGGCCATGGGAATCCCGTCCAGGGGGGCCGACCCCGTGACTCTTCACAGGGGCCGGGGCTGCGACAGGTGCCGGAACACGGGATACAAGGGCCGGGTGGGAATCTTCGAGGTGCTGCCCTACGGGGAGTCCATACGCCGTTTGACCACGGGGGAGGCGGATCTTACCCGCATCCGCGCCGCGGCAATGGAGAGCGGCATGGTGACCATGCGGGACAACGCCGTTCACAAGCTTCTGGAAGGGGTGACCACCTACCAGGAGGTGCTCCGGGTGACATGGGAGCAGATTTGACAACCCCCGATCCGTCGGGACAGGACCCTCCTTTCGGGAGGGGGAAAAGAGAAGAAAATCGATGAAGGATATCGCGAAACTGTTGTTCGAGGCAAAGATCCTCAAGGAGATACCCCGGTCGGGGTATCATTTTCTGGGCACGGGAAAGGAGTCGGTGGCGGAGCATTCCTTCATGATCACCTTCATCGCCTACACCATGTTCAAGATGGACCCGGAGGTGGACGGCCTCAAGATGCTCTCCATGTGCCTGCTCCACGACCTGCCCGAGGCCAGGATCGGGGACCTCAATTACGTGCAGAAAAAGTACGTGACCGTGGACGAAAAGCGGGCGGCGTACGACGCCACCTGCTGCGTGCCCTTTGGAGGAGACATCAGGAGCCTGATCGACGAGTTTAACGCCGCCGAGACAAAGGAGGCGAAACTGGCCAAGGATGCCGACCAGCTGGCCTTTATCCTGGAGATGAAGGCGATCTCCGATATCGGCAGCAAAGCCCCGGACAACTGGCTCCCCGTGGTGCTGGGGCGCCTTAAAACGGATGTGGGTAAGAAAATCGCCGAGGGGATCATGGAGACCGAGTGGGACTCCTGGTGGCGGGACAATTACTCTGAGTAAGGCTGAGCAAAAAGAGATATTTACAAACAGTGATAAGTAAATTATCATGAACGTTCTAAATTAACACGGGTTTCTTATTTACCAAGGTGCGGGCGAAAGGTGACGGACAGGTTGACCCAGGGAAAAATCAGGATTCTATGCGTGGGGCCCTCGGCGGTTTCGTACCGGGACCTATTGGCGGGATTTCCCGTCGAAATTTCGGTGGCGGAGGAGATGACCGAAGGGATCGGGGCGGCCCGGAGAACGGATCCGGACGTGATCATCTGCTCGGCGCATCTGCCGGGCGGTACGGGGGAGGCCTTTCTCCGGAAAGTCCGGGAGGACGATTTCTTCGGGGGAAGCGGGTTTGCCCTCGTTTCCCCCGGGACAGGTGAAACGGACGCCCATCTTTCCGGGGGTCCCGATGTGGTCTGGGACGGATCAGAAACCTCCGGGCGGCTTTTCAGGGAGATCCGATTGCTCGCCCGCTTGAGGGGGGACGGGGAGGCCCTTGCGAGGAGCCGTGAACGGCTGGATGCTGCGGCGATCCTCGTGAGGAAGCAGAAAGCGGCCCTTAAGAAGATGAAACGCGCCGCCCTGAATGATCGGACCATGCTCCAGAACACCCTTCGGCAGGTCACCCTGATGAATGCCGAAAGGGACCGGCTCAGGGAGGAGGCGACCCTTCTGTCAAGGGTGAACCGGGGCAACCGGGAGGGGATCATGACCCTTATCTCATCGCTCATCGAGGCAAAACCCGGATGCCCGAGGGGGCACGGGGCAAACGTGGCAAAAATCGCCCTGTTCATGGCAAGGGATCTTGGGCTCGATGCTTCGGAAACGGGAAATATAGAGAGGGCGGCAAGGCTCCACGAGGCGGGCAAGCTCTTTATACCCGACGCCCTCCTGCGGAAATCGCCGGATGAGTACACCCCGGTGGAGGAGGAGCGCATGGACGCTCACCCCCTCAAGGCGGAAACCCTGCTCATGGGCTTTACCGGATTCAAGGCGGAAGCTTCGATCGTTCGCCATCTCCATGAACGTTTCGAGGGTACCGGCGTTCCCGACGGCCTGAAGAAGGACCGGATTCCCCTGGGGGCGCGGATCATCGCCCTTGCCGATGGGTATGAGGAGATCGCCTCGGCGGATTCCTCCCCCAATCTCGGGGAGATCTTTTCCCGTATCGAGGCCCGGGTGGGGTCACGCTACGACCCCAAACTTATGCCGGCCCTGCACCGGTACGCGGCGGCCCATCCCCCCGGGGACACGGAGCGCTGTATCGAGCTGTCCATGTTCGAGTTGAAACCGGGGTACGTCCTGGCGTCGGGGATCTATACCGCCCTCGGGGCAAAGCTTCTGCCCGTGAACACGGTGCTCACCGAGGCCGCCATCGAAAGGATCGCCCGGTACAACAAGATCGATCCCCTGGATGAAAAAGTCTTTGTCAAAGGAACGGTACAGTAATGGATTTAGCTTCGATTATCGGTATTATCGCCGGCGTTGGGTTCACCTGCGCGTGTATTCTCCTGGGCAGCAGCCTGATGCTCTTCTGGAACCTTCCGTCCATCATGATCGTCTGCGGCGGCACCATTGCAGCCGCAATGGTGGCCTATCCCCTGAACGATTTCCTCAAGGTGATCGGGACCACCATCAAGGTGTTCATGTTCAAGATCGAAAAGCCCGAAACCCTGATCGGGAAACTGGTGGAGATCTCCAACAAGGCTAGAAAAGGCGGACTGCTTTCCATTGAGGGGGATATCAAGACCACTGACGACCCCTACCTCAAGG
>PPCM01000508.1_pt1 | contig 32345 bp, 29 predicted proteins | sample 1555541 | NCBI WGS metagenome assembly PPCM01 (sample SAMN05284479, study PRJNA326546) | Marine sediment metagenome, whole genome shotgun sequencing project. | isolation source: marine sediment | place: Germany: Wadden Sea | collected 2012-09-05
CACGGACGGAGACTTGCCGAGATTATCAGTAGAGAACAACTCCACCATCTCGTCCATGGTGAACAGCTCCTGATCGCCATGGGACCAGCCCAAACGAGCAAGATAGTTGCACACGGCCTCGGGCAGATAGCCCATCTTCTCGTACTCCATAACCGAGAGAGCGCCGTGACGCTTAGAAAGTTTTTTCTTGTCCGGCCCCAGGATCATGGGAACATGACCGAACTGCGGCACTTCCCAACCCATGGCACGGTAAATCAGAATCTGACGCGGTGTATTGTTCACATGGTCATCGCCACGCATAACCGTATTCACACCCATGTCATGGTCGTCCACGACCACAGCCAGATTATAGGTCGGTGTACCATCAGTACGGCGCAGAATCATGTCGTCCATCTCAAGATTCTCGACATTGATCGCACCTTTCACCATATCAACGAATCCGGTGCTGCCTTCCTGCGGAGCCTTCAAACGAACCACGCCCTCAGTCAGCCCCTTCTCACGACAGGAACCATCGTACTTCGGTTTGCGCCCTTCTTTCATGGCCTTCTCACGCATGGCGTCCACGTCCTCTTTCGAGCACTGACAGTAATATGCGTGGCCGCCCTCAATAAGCTGATCGATCACTTCATTGTGACGATCCGCACGGGTGGACTGAAATACGATCTCGCCATCATGTTCAAGGCCGAGCCATTTCATGGAATCAATGATCGCATCCGTGGCATCCTGCGAAGAACGTTCACGGTCCGTATCCTCGATACGCAAACGGAACTCACCGCCAGCAGCACGAGCAAGCAGCCAGGAAAACAACGCAGTACGTGCGCCACCAATATGCAAGTAACCAGTAGGGCTCGGCGCAAACCGAGAAATAATCTTCGTCATAATAATCTCCTTGGGGAGGGGCCCCTTCGGCGACCCTACCGGGGGTCTCTCCGAGGGCTTAAGAACCCTTTGTAAAGGATTCTTAAGAATCTCCTAAACTTTTTGGTGCGCTTCGCGAGGCCGTACGAGCTCGTCTATACGACATCTTAAAAACAAAATTTATCTTAACCGACGACAACCCATCCAACAGCAAACTTTACCTCCACCCCAAACCCGCGCACTGCGCCTACAAAAAGTTTGGAAGGGAGAAGGGATGGGGTCTGGGGAAGGGGAGAGGGAAGCTTTTTCCCAAAAGTTTCCCTCTCCCCTTCCCCAGACGATCTCTGCTGTCTACATCCGTAAGACTCAAAGACTTGTCAACGGCTGAAGCCCGGAGGCATCCTAATCGACAGCTTCGACAGCTTTGATTTCGCGGAGTTCCTTAAGGACCATGCGTTCGATGCCATTTTTGAGGGTCATCTGTGACATGGGACATCCTTTACAAGCTCCGGTGAGTCGTACTTGAACGATACCTTTATCGGTAACATTAACAAGCTCAACATCGCCACCATCGGCTTGGAGCATAGGGCGGACTTTTTCCAGAACAGCTTCGACTTTTTCGTGCATAATTGCAGCCTCCGTATTGGTTGCTTGGACGGAGAGGAGTACGGTCTCAGACCAATTATGTCAAACTTGCTCTAGCTCAAAAAGGCCCATCACAGACAGCTGAATCTTGCGTGCCACACTTGAGCGAAAACGTTTCGAAATCAGCAGTCGGAAGAGGCCTACTAAAATAGTACCCTTGGATATACTGACAATACATCCCCTTGAGAAAACTGAGTTGAAATTCGTTTTCTACCCCTTCCGCAACAACACAAAGATTGAGATTCTGTGCGAGAGAGCCGATGGATTGGACGATAGCTTGATCGTCCTTGTCTGTTTCCAAATCCATGACAAACGAACGATCAATCTTAAGCGTGTGAATCGGAAACTTCTTGAGATAGGCAAGAGAGGAGTAGCCGGTTCCAAAATCATCAACCGAGATACGCACTCCCATGTCAGAAAACTGCTGAAATGTGTCCACAGCCCGTTCCACATTTTTCATAATGACACTTTCGGTAATTTCTAGTTCGAGCCCAGAACCAGGAAGTCCCGTGTTCGCCAAAATCTCGGCAACGGCATCCACCAATGTGGGATCAGCAAACTGGCGAGCAGAGAGGTTCACTGCCACGCGCAAACAGTCCATCCCCATATCATGCCAAAGACGGGTCTGACGGCAAGCGCATTCCAAAACCCATCGGCCAATAGGAATAATAAGCCCGGTTTCCTCGGCAAGAGGGATGAATTGATCAGGTAGTATGAGCCCTTTTTGTGGATGATTCCACCGAATCAATGCTTCCATACCAGCCACCTTATTCGATTGACTCTCAATCTTGGGCTGATAATAAGCCTCAAATTCACCATTAGCGATAGCTTGGCGAAGATCTGTTTCGAGTGAGAGCCGATGCGCACTGGCGCTGGTCATTTCCGATTTGAAAAATGCGTACTGCCCACGCCCTGCTTCCTTGGCCCGGTACATGGCTAGGTCGGCGCAGCGAAGAAGCTGCTTGGTCACAAAAGCGTCGTCGGGATACATAACGATACCGATACTGGAATCCAGGAAAATATCTCGCCCATTAAAGCGGAACGGAATGCTCATGGTATCTAGAATAGACTGTGCGAGCCGCTCCACTTCGGAAGCATTTTCAACGGCAAGGTGAATAATACTGAACTCATCTCCCCCTAAACGGGCGACGGTGTCAGTATCCCGAACCAGATGCTTCAGTCTACCGGCGACCTCCTTGAGCAATTGGTCTCCAACAGAATGCCCAAGAGAGTCATTGACGTGCTTGAACCGATCAATATCGATAAAAAGGACGCCAAGCTTGCCATCGGCACGGCTGATAGTATCAATTTCCTGAGCGAGCCGTTCCTGAAAGTAGACGCGATTCGGCAACCCGGTAAGGGGATCATAAAAGGCAAGTTGGTTCAAGGATTCCTCAGTAGCCTTCTGCTTTGTGATATCCTGAAAAATGCCTACGTAATTTGTAATACCACCCTTTCCATCGCGCATGCATGCGATAGACAACGACTTGGGATATTCTTCACCATTGGCACGTTTATCCCAGACTTCTCCGGTCCAACGCCCTTTCCTTGTCAGCTCACCCCACATCTCTCGGTAGAATGAATCATCATGACGCCCCGATTTGCCAATATTCGGCTTCTGACCGATCGCTTCACTCCGATCAAATCCGGTGATCTCAGTAAAGGCGGGATTCACTTCAATAATAACACCATTGGCATCGGTGATAAGAATACCTTCTGTGACCGTTTCAAGCGCCTTTCTGGCAAGCTTGAGATGTCCCTCGGCCTCTTTGCGAGACGTGATATCTACCGAGATACCGCAGACCCAATCCTGTTCATGCTCTTCATCACGGATCAGAAATTTGGTTGAGAATATGATATACTTCTCGCCATTGAGGACCACTGTCTCCTCATATTCCATGGGCTGCCCAGTAGAGAGGACGGCCATGTCATTATCATGAACTTTCTCACTGATCTCGGCAGGGAGAAAGTCTGCATCCGTACGCCGAATAATGGATTCGCAGGGAATGCCATAGAACTCCGCCATCTCGTTGTTGGCCATGAGATAACGTCCCTTGTGATCTTTCACGTAAATCATGGCTGGAGCATTATCCATAAAAGCAAACGTACGACGACGCTCCAGCTTCAACGCAACTTCACGATCAGTTACAGCACGCGACATCGCATTAAAGGCGATGGACAACGTTTCAAGTTCTGCTCCACCACGAATATCAAGGTCCTCCCGACTGCCACCCGCAGCGATTTGTTCGGCGAAGGTGACCATATCCGTCAATGGTTTCGAAAGTGTGCGGGAAATGAAATACATTGCGGCGAGCGCAAACAGCAGCACCAATCCGCCAACCCAAAGAGAGCGCATCACGGTGTCACTAATGATCTTGTCAATATAATCAATATTCATAGACGCACCAAAAAGGAACTTGCGCCCCTTGCCGTCCAGATATGGTAGGAGCAGCATCCGTCCATGCCCCCACTCATCATTGAATTCAGTGTACGTCGGCTGCATGGTGACAAGCGTACTGGCGTAGACTTCAGGGCTGGAATGAATATCAAAAAAACCAGCATGCTTCCCTCGGGTCACATCATGATCCGGTGAAGTAGCTGAGGTGAATCGAAGTCCATCCTCTGTGTCGAGAACGCTCCAAAGGTACTGCAAACCGAGCTTTCGGCAGAGCTGATTGTATCGATCGACTATGTCACGATACTCTTCATCTGAAAGGGAGCTTTCATCTGATATGCGATCATGAAAGTCATGCGGTTGCATGACTTTGATCATTCTCGCCGCAGTCATGAGCTTCTGGTCTACGCCATCCCTCAAAGACTGGATGTGTGTCTGCATGAGCAACACAGTAAAGATGCTCACCGTCACGATGATGAGAGCGACTATGAATATGGTAAGTTTCGAATGTATGCGCACCGCTGATAGTCCTTGAAAAAACTTCAGTTCATACTTTCACAGCCGCAAAGTTATAGCAATGGGGTTATAAATACTCAGTACCCGAAAAACAAAAAGGATGTGCACTTGGCACATCCTTTCACTCGTCACTTTATGAAAATAACTGATTACATTTATTGCTGAATAAGAATCCCGAACGCTTCCTCAAGCTCTTCATCCAGATCTTCAATCATTTCATCTATACGATCTGCTGTCAGTTCCATGGATTCCCAAATCTTCTTGTTGGGAGGCTGCACGAAGTACTCTCCGCTGGTTCCAATCCCCAAACCAGTAGCAATGGTTTCGGCACAGTGCACCAGTCCGGTCTCTGCTTCCTTTTGCTCATCCTTAGGCTGGTGATGTTCAAGCACCGCAGAGACGAGGACAAAGGGGAAGTTCCACTTACGAAGCAACATGCCGCCAAGAGTTGCATGATCAAAGCCAAGTAGCTTCTTCTCTTCCGCACAAAGCAGTACATCCTTGCTCCGAGCATGGGCTAACACGCCAGCGGCGCGCTCCGGTTCGGATTGAAGTAAAATAAGCTGTCCAATGTCATGGAGTAATCCCGCCACAAATGCGCGCTCAGGATCACCCTTTCCGGTAATACGACAGAGACGACGAGCAATAAGCCCGCACGCAACCGAGTGCTTCCAGAATTGCTCCATATCCAGGACCTCGGCAGGCACATCCTTGAAAAGCGACATAACAGAAGTACCGACCGCGAGAGTGGAAAGCTGATCCACGCCGACAACGGTGACAGCGCGAGAAATGGTGTCGATCTGCATAGGCAGACTGTAAAACGCCGAGTTCACCATGCGCAGGAGGAATGCAGTCAGACTGGGATCCTGACTAATAATATTGGCAAGGTCATCAGCCGAGGTATTACTCGCATTGATCGCCTGCTGTAATTCCAGAAAAACCTGAGGCAGCGCAGGAAGCTGATGCTCCTTGCGTAAAATATCAAGAGGATCAAGAGATTCCACTTCGGGCAAAGGTTCATCACTGAGACGCTCTTCATACCGTTCGGGATTCTTGATCATATCAAGGGCCACATGGTGAGCACCAAGCCGGGCAAGCCGCTTGATGGACCCATCCGGCTTCTTGATAAACTTATACCTCCGGGCCAGCAGCTTCTTGGCAGCTTCCATGGTTTCCGGTGCGATCTCTATTTCATTGGCAGTTTCTTCGGCCATGTATTATCCCTATACAGTTTCTAAAGCAGTCCAGAGACTCAAGCATAGAAGAAAAAAGCCGGAAGAAAAAGAGCTTTATAAGAAACATTTGTTTGATCTGAACAGTTGAGCAAATGTTTCTTTAAATTAGAGAAGCTGGAAATCATACTGGAAGCGCAGCCTCACTTGCATACCATCCTTACCCCCTAACTTGGAATCAGCATCCTGATACGACCACCTGTTGAGAATCGAAAATCCTTTCAAGTCGCCATCAAACTTGTAATCCATATTCAAGGTGTACTCATCACGATCAAAAGAAGCGTTCCGGCCTGAATCTGGAGTGTCACCGAACCCGGCCTTGACGTTAGCGGAAAAGCCTTTGGCTCCTACACGACTAAAATCGTAAGCCGCTCCAAGGTACAGTGCTTTTTCTCCGGCCCTGTTGAAAGCGTAGGACATAAGGTTGTTGAAGAAAGGATATGTGCCCCATGAGTTACGGATAGACGCAGAGTTGTCTACAATGGTTCCTCCCAACTCCAGCGTCACACCATTGACCTTCACATCACCTTTGATTCCGGCTTCGGCGCCATTGTAAAAACCTCGAACGGCATCACCAACATGTCGCTGATCCACACCCTGAAACAGGATGCCATAGCTCAAGTCTTCTTCCACATCAAAGGTGTATCCAGCCTGGGCAAAAAAAGTATTATCCATGTCAGGTGCGTAATAGTTCCAGAATCGTGTGGAGAGCTTGTCCATGGGCTTCCAGTCTGCGCCAGTCATGAGAACACCACCATCACTCCCCGTCACTCCGGCAAGATCAGTCATGCTCTTGAAAAGTTCCGTATCGCGCGCCTTTTCTTTATCCACCCAATAGAGACTCAATGTGGCGGTGTCGAGATCGGCAGATTTAAATCCGTATGCCTCATATGTTTGAGCCAACATACGACTATCATTGCTGTTGATGAAAGGAGTATCAATGCGCTGTCGCCAAAGGCGGAATTCCGTTTTTCCTACACGCGCTTTTAGATACGCTTCACCAAGGGCGAGAAAACCGTAGTTCTTGCTGGTCAGCAATCCGGTTCCACCCTGACTTCGCTTATTCAATTCAGATGTAACAGGGGCGGTGCCATATGCGGCAGCGGCAAAACCTAAATGATCTGCAAGCCACGGGGATTCATATTTCAGATATCCACCGACAGCCAAGGATTCCTTGATATTATCAAAGCCCTTTTGGTCAGTCCGATTTCGCTGTGTAAAATAGTAGAGACGGCTCTGGCCAGTGACCGTACCATATTTGGAAGGCGCTTCTTCTGCCAAGACAGGCATAGAAAGAAGAAGCAGAAAAAAAACAACTACTATCTGGAAACAGGCGTTTGAATACTTCATGCACGAATGAGTACACTATCATGTGAAGAAAAGACAAGCCTCAGCTATTTTTCTCAGGTAATAAAATGCGGATTATTTTTTTTCTCATGCGTCACGGTCGTCATGGGACCATGACCAGAGTAAATGCGAGTATCGTCAGGCAATACAAAAATCCGAGAACGAATGGCACCCAGTAGCGCAGAGCTGCTGCCCCGCGGCAGATCAGTCCGGCCAACTGCGATCATGAAAAGAAGATCGCCCACGAACACACTGCCTACTGCCGGGAAGAAAAAGGACAGCCCCCCCGGAGTATGCCCCGGTGTATCAAGGATCATCATGGGTTGCCCTAACACCATCTTCCGCCCGGGGCTTAGTGGGTTGTATGGAAAATCCACATAAGGCTCGAACTCGCGGATACCACCCGCCTCAAGCGAAACATCCTTAAGAAAATCGTCTTCAGGACTGGCGTATACAGGTGCATCATATTGGGCCAGGACTTCTTTCACACCACCGATATGATCCAAATGAAAATGGGTGAGATAAATCCCTTTCAAATTTAGACCCAGCTCATCAATACGAGCAATCATGCGCTCCGGCTCAATGCCCACATCAATAAGCACCGCGTCTTTGCCAGACGAAAGCAAATAGCAATTAGTCTCGTCCGGCCCAAGAATAAACGTTTCGATGGAGAGTTTTGTCATACGCCCTCAAGTATGCGCAATCTTACGACGATCTGTCAACGATACTACCGCCGCGTCAAACCAAATTTCTTGAGTTTGTACTGCAAGGTACGACGACTGATACCCAGTGCGTCCGCAGTACGTTCACGGTGGTTACCGTTTTCTTCCAAGGCACGCATGATAGCGAGCTTCTCCGCTTCCTCCAACGAAGCAGGAGTACTCATGGTTGTAGGCTGAGCAGCAGGCTCAATCCCCATATCCATGGAGAGCGCAGCCTCGCGAGCACCTGCGACCTGCGGAGGCAGAAGATCTGGACCCAAAGCATCGGAACGAGACAGGATCAATGCGCGTTCCAGCACGTTCTCCAGTTCACGAACGTTGCCGGGCCAGTCATAGCCGGACAGTGCATCAAGAAATGCTGGCGTAACAGTGCGAATGATCTTGTTGTTTTTGTTACCCAAACGGCGGAGCAGAAAGCTTACCAGAAGTGGCAAATCTTCCTTGCGCTCGCACAGGGGCGGAATACGGATTTCCAGAACAGCCAGTCGGTAAAATAAATCTTCACGGAAACGGCCCGCCTCAACCTCGCGCATGAGGTTACGGTTGGTAGCCGCGATTATACGGGTATCCACCTTAACAGTCTTGACTGACCCAAGCGGTTCGATGGTCTTTTCCTGCAGCGCGCGCAACAGCTTTGCCTGAAGCGGAGCAGGCATTTCGCCAATTTCATCAAGGAAAAGCGTACCGCCATCAGCCAACTGGAAACGACCGGGCTTGTCTTTGACAGCACCAGTAAATGCGCCCTTCTCATAACCGAAAAGTTCACTTTCCAGCAGGTCGTCAGGCAGAGCCGCGCAGTTGACTTTGATCAGCGGAGAGTTGGCGCGATTGCTCGCCCTATGCAACCCCTCGGCGACCAGCTCCTTACCTGTACCGGATGGACCGAGAATCAGTACTGTGGCTTCCGAAGGACCAGCCTGACCAATAAGGTCACGCACCCGCTCGATACCGGGACTTGCGCCAATAAAGTCGGCCTCACCACCAACCTGAGCTTTCAGGCGTGCATTTTCCTTGATCAGCTTGTGATATTCAAACGCCTTGCCAATGACCGCAGTCAACTCGTCGTTATCCGCAGGTTTGGTCAGATAGTCGAAGGCACCTTTTTTCATGGCATCCACGGCACTACCGACACTACCAAAAGCGGTCAGCAATACAACGGGCATACCGGGGCGACGCACCTGCAACTCTTTGAGCAACTGCATACCGTCCATGCCGGGCATTTTCATATCCACCATAGCCACATCGGGATAGGTGTCAGACTCAGCCTCTTCCGCCAAGACAGAGAGAGCTTTCTCGCCAGAATCAGCCTCAAGCACAGTCCAGTCATCGTCTTCCAGCACGGCCCGGACCATCATCCGGTGTGCGGGCTCATCGTCGACAATCAATACGATGCGTTCTTCAGTCATCTATATATCCTCGTTCTCTTTATCCGGGAAAAACAATCGCATTCGCATTCCCTCACCGGGCAGGGAATCCATGACCACACGCCCTTTGTGGGCGCGCATGATATTCTGGACAATAGCCAGCCCCAATCCGGTACCGGTCTTCTTGCCAGTAACGAAAGGCTTGAACACATCGCCATCCACATCCGGGCTCATGCCCGGTCCGTCATCCGACACGGTAATCCAGATTCCATCGGGAGTACGGTCTGCCGAAAGACAGATGTGTCCCGGCTTTTCGCATTTCTCACACGACTCAATAGCATCAAGGGAATTGGAAATAAGGTTGAGCAACACCTGACGGAGTGCGTCCTGATCCGCATAGACCGTATCGTCAGCAAATTCGAACACAGGTTCGGTCTGCTTGTTTTCGAAATCAAACCGCATGAGCTGCATGATGGACGCCCCCAGCTCGGATAAATCGAGTTCAACCGGACTGAGCTTCCTCGGCTTGGCAAGATAGAGCAGGTCCGTAACAACACGGTTCAGACGATCCGCCTCCTGCACCATCGTAGTGGCATACTGATCCAGCGGTGGTTGCCCTTTAAGCTTGTTAGCAAAGAGTTGGGCAAATCCACGCAAAGAACTCAGTGGATTGCGAACCTCATGGGCAACACCAGCGGCAAGGGAACCAATGGCAGCCAGCCGCTTGGCCTCGTTGAGATCTTCTTCAAGGGAACAGATTTCAGTTCGGTCACGTACAAGAACAAGGCGCTGACCCAGCTCAGGCGCGGCCTCATCATCCTCGGCCTGAAACTGCAACGAAAGAATCTCCAGTTGGCGTCCCTGATAATCAAACTGTTTCCACTGATTAGGCCCAACCGAACTGGACTCGCCTATGGCAAAGTCCTGCCAATTGCGGCCAATGATATCCGGAATTTCTTCTTCGCCTTCAGGTGCCAGCAGTTTCTTGGCGGAATGGTTGGCAGCCATAACCTCACCGGATTCGGAAAGTGTGACCAACCCATCAGGCATATTATCGAGAAGTTTATTTTGAAAATGCTCCATGCGGACGAGCTTCCGCCCTTCCCCACGACGTTGAAGGTACGCAAAAACCAAAGACCACAGTACGACCGCGGCAAGGAAAACATATCCCGTCTGATAGGTGGCGGCACGACGATATTGGCGGAACTGAGCAAGATGCTTTTCAGCATTCAGCCCAACCACCAGAAATACAGGATCTCCACTGGCATCATCTTCCATTAAGCCCTGATTCATCCTACCACGGCCCATGCCCCGTCCACGGTTTTGATGTAATTCTCCCGAACTCAAAGAAGCGAGACCAGCATTCACACGCAGGCCGGAAATGAGAACAGCATCCTTCTCCAGCTCAGCCATGACATGCCAGGCACGTCCAGGCTCGATGTCATGAGTCACGGTTTCCGGCAACTCAATGGATGGCTTCGCTTTGTCCGTATCAGAAGTGACAATCGGCTTTCCATGGGCATCATAGAGAGTGATGAAAACAATATCCTCAGACTTGGCGAGTTCCACGAACAACTCTTCCGCCATGGAAGGAAACAAGGGCGCAGCCTGCGGATTCATACGCAGAGAACGCATGATACGCTGGAGGTTGTTGTCCACCCCTCGAAGGATGGAAGCCCCGGTCATGACCATGTGATCCTCGACGATTTGACGCTGATTCGCGATGGATCGCCATGTCAGGTACAAGCTACCAAGTCCCAACACAATAAGAGCCAGGACCATGGCAACAAGCGGAGCCTTTTCTTTTCCGTGAGACTGAGAGTGAACTTCCATATATCGCTATTCAGCTCGCAGGGCGCTGTATACGTCCTTGGGGCCGACGCCATTCTTTTTGGCGATTTCTTTCATGGTCATGTCCGGCGCAGCTATGATGGACTGCTTTCCGAGCTTCGTAATCACTTCATCCATAGGCAGGCCAAAGGAGGCGCTGAGATCAGACAAGATGATCTTTCCAGTCCCCTCAGGCGGCGTGACAGGCAAAGAGGCAAAAGGATTGCCACCAAGTCCGGCACGAATATCATTAAGTACCTGCTGAGGACTTACGCCCTTGGTGCGGGCAATATCCTTAATTTCGGTTTCAAGAGAAATCTCCGCACCGTAGCCAGCCTTCTTTAAAACAACCAAAGCTTCGTCGGCATCGTAACCGAGGAAGCCACAAAATTTCTTGAGCGGACTGAGCTCCGCATGACCATAAGGCGGGTTGCCATATGTCTCAATGGCAGCATCCTTGATGGATTCGCTAAAATCCAACACCTGCTGCATGGGAGGTAGGTGAAGCAATGTTCCAGCAGCGACAAAAAGAGTAATCAGCGCGCTGATGACCATGGGCTTTGTCATAACCACCAACTCTCGGGCCTGATTCTTCATGTATGACACAATCAGCTTCCAGTTGAGCCAAACGTGAATAAGCAACATAACGACAAAAAGCGTACCCACTGTGATGTGGATATCGCCCCATTGCGTCTTGGAAAGGCCCATGAAATGCCAGTCCGCCCAGTATGCCACACGGCCTTGAGGGACGATGTACAACACGACACTGGTGAACAGTGTAATGATGAATGAAAGGAAAGAGGTTAGTGATGTAATTTTACGAAGCATGGGATGGTTCCTCCTCAGGGTTATAGACAAGCTATCCCTCAATGGCGTGTCTCTATACTGAGCTTCTATTCCTGTTAATATTAATGAACGATTATTTTCTCCTGCCCTGCACATGCAATCCAATTGCAATGAGCCATCACAGACCATGAGAAACGGGATGGCCTTTCCCCGTGAAAAGCCATCCCGCCCTTATCCTGTTTTCCGTTTATCGGAAATTCATATGCTAGTACATGCCGCCGTGGAAACCTCTACCTTGGCCACGACCGCCGCCAGGGCAGGATGCCTGACCATATGCGGGGCATGCTCCAAAACCGTTACCAGCAGTAATACCAGTTTCCTTGACGAGTTCATCGGACATCTTGTCACGCAGGTCCCACATCTTGTCGCGCAACTGAGTGACCTCAGCAGTCAGCTTACCGATCTTCTTTTCATCGGCCTGCCCACCATTAACCATGGCCTGCAGAGTGGAGTGCTTAGTCCACATTTCCGTGCGAATTTCCTTGAACTGCTCGCTGTACTTGTCAACGATCTTGTTAACAGCTTCCTGCTTTTCCGGTGTCAGCTGAGAATACGTGGAATCGCCGCCGGGGCCTCCACAACCGCCGCCACGCCCGTAACCGGGACCAGCGAATGCGAATGCTGAAATACTCAAAACCAGGACCGCGGCCAGGGCTGTAGTTGTGATGTTCTTCTTGGTCATGTCCGTGTCTCCTATCAATTAAAGATTTTTATGCAGAGGAAGAGTGAGTGTGTTTTCTTCTTGCCCTGTTTAAAGCACAGGACGTGCCAATCACATAAAACCCTAAAAACACGGACCTATTCATTTTTCAAAGAACAAACTCGCACCCAACCTGTGCAAGCGAGTGCACCAACTATTGCACAAAACGATAATCAAGTGCAATAGATGCACCTTGACAATTTCCGATGAAGCCGCAAATTCTGTGCTCCAAAGCACTAAATAGGGAGAACCTAATATGCCCATGTATGAATATAAGTGTCGCGACTGCGGCCAGGAATTTGAAGAACTCGTCTCCTCTCATGACGAGCTGCCCCCTTGCCCCGAATGCGGAAAAGACAAGACAGAAAAGCTCATGAGCGCCTGTGCTGTAAAGACAGCTGGCAGCAGTGGTGGCGGAATGCCGGATATGAGTTCCATGCCTCCCATGGGTGGCGGCTGCGGCTCTGGCGGCGGCTGAGGCATCTAGCACAAAATCCCGGTCGGGATTTATCCACACCAGGAAAACTACATGTTTTCCCCCTTATTATAATTGTACCAGCTATCCGGCTAGGCGATACTGCCTTATGGATTGGTCCGTACGAATATTAACCGCCTTCTGCATTTCCATCCTCGCTCTGAGTTTGGCGTCCTTGGCTTGTGCTCAAGGGTTTACGGTAGTGACCAACAATGTCCCCCCTATCAAGTACGTTGAAAAAGGCGAGCTGCAAGGTGTAACGGCAGAAGTCCTTAAAGAACTCACCAACCGCACTGGATACACAGTCAACAAGACCGTCAGAGAGTTAACCCTCCAGCAAGCCTACGATGAAGTCCGGAATACCCCCGGCACACTTCTTCCAGCATTAGTCCGCACCCCACAGCGCGAACCTGATTTCAAATGGGTTGGCCCAGTGTACACAACCAGAGCCGGACTGATTGCCAAGAAAAAACACAACATCAAATTGGTGAACCTCGCTGATGCCAAGAAGTATGTCATCGGCACCATCATCAACAGCGGCCCTGAGCGATCACTCATCAAAAGGGGATTCCCTGTTGAGAAAATGGTTCGTTGCAATGGCACAGCCGAAATTATCCAAGCCATAAAGGCTGATAAAGTTGACATGATCTCCTTTGCGATCACCCCATCGTTTTACATCATGCTCCAAGCGGGCATCGATCCCAAGGACTATGAGTTGCTCAAAGAGATAAACAGCCTTGATCTCTATATAGCGTTCAACAGAGAAACCAGTGACGATGTCATCAAGTCTTTTCAAATGACATTGATCGAAATGAAGAAACCAGGCAAAGACGGAAGCAGCAAATACGATAGAATCGTAAGCAAATACTTTTTTCCCGGAATTTAGGAACACCATGAAGACAAGCTGCATCCAAGCCATTGTTGCCGTTCTCTTCGCAGTAGCAATTCTCAACCCCGCCCCGGCTTGCGCAGACACCATCACTCTGGCAGCAGACCAATGGTGTCCCTACACCTGCTCTCCTCGAAGTGACAAACCTGGATACCTCATTGAGATTGCCAAAGTAATCTTCGCCAAGCACGGGCACACGATTGAGTACATCGTCCTTCCGTGGGCGCGGGCTGTCGCTGAAACAGAAATGGGAAAATATAACGCCGTTGCAGGGGCTATTCGCGAAGATGCACCCAATTTCATATTCCCAGCCATAGAAAACGGTTTCAGCCAAGACAGCTTTTATTCCAGAAACGGATACCAGCTCTATACTGGCCCAGACTCCCTGGACTGGCACAAGGTCGGCACAGCCAGAGGCTACTCGTACGGACAATTCACAGACGCCCTACTTTCTTCACCAAACATCAAGCTCGTTCCGGAAAGTGGTTGCACTCCTATCAAAAAGAACATTGCCAAATTGGAAAGAAGCAGGCTCGATTATCTTATCGCTGACGAGGCTGTCATGGCATATAATCTTTCAGAGATGAATTTGAGCGACCTAATCAAACCAGTGGGGTCCCCTGAGCCAGGCGAAGGTGTGTACATCGCCTTTTCACCCCTCAAAGTAACATCAAGACAATATGCGCGAATCCTGTCTGAAGGTATGGAGCAAATCCGTGAATCTGGAGAATTGCATCAAATTCTCAGTAAGTATGGACTCAAGGATTGGCGTTGAGCCATTAAAACCGCCCCCCTATCCAACCGTTTCCTTTCAGTGGAAGAAATGGTAGGTGATTTTTTCCACCACAGCGCCTAGAGCGTAAGGAGAAAACATGTCCAACAGATTACCCTGGCCCGAATATTTCATGCGCATTGCCCATCTTGTCGCCCAACGCTCCACTTGCACCCGTCGTGCAGTGGGCGCCATCGCCGTTCGTGGCAAACGCGTCCTCGCCACTGGTTACAATGGTGTGCCCACCAACATCGCTCACTGCGAAGAAGTAGGCTGTATCCGCGACAAACTTGGTATCCCATCCGGTGAACGCCATGAGTTGTGTCGAGGCCTCCATGCAGAGCAGAATGTCATCATTCAGGCCGCAACACACAGCCTCGACCTCAGCGGTTGCGACATCTACTGCACCACCAAGCCATGCATCCTCTGCACCAAGATGCTCATCAATTGTGAAGTACGAAACATCTACTTCTCTGAAAACTATCCGGACGAGCTTTCCGAGCAAATGCTTGATGAAGCCGGGGTAAACTATGTCTACATGCAGGGCGAATTCATCTAACCCGGAATACTTCATGGCGTGCGCCATTGACCTCGCCACCAAGGGGCGGGGTTTTACTGCGCCCAATCCATGCGTTGGAGCGGTGCTTGTCGACAAAGACCAGATAATGGCCGGTGGTTGGCACACGCGCTATGGCGCTTTGCATGCCGAACGAGAGTGCCTCAAGAGCGCCCGAGAAAAAGGCATCAATCCAGCGGGCATGACCATGTACGTCACCCTGGAGCCGTGCAACCATCACGGCAAGACCCCGCCATGCACCGAAGCAATCATCGACGCTAAAATCAGCAAAGTCGTTGTAGGTACACGCGACCCCAACCCCATCGCAGCCGGAGGAATGGACAAGCTTCGCGGTATGGGTATTGAGGTAGAACTCGGTGTTATGGAGGCAGAATGTAAGGACCTGCTGGCAGACTTCCTGCTTTGGCAGCAATCTCATTCTTCATTCAATATCATCAAGATGGCAGCCACGCTCGATGGAAAGATCGCTTCTCGTTTCCACAAGCCGGAAGCAGTATCCAGCCCTGAGTCCTTTGCCCGAGTCCACGCCCTGCGCGCTCTTGCCAACGCCGTTATCATCGGCGGCGGGACGTTCTACGCGGACAATCCAAGCCTCACCTGTCGTTCAGAAGAGTTGAGCCCGGATTTCGAACAGCCACTTGGCGTGATCGTCACATCACGTTTGCCGGAAGATCCAAAGCAATTCACCCTGCTCCGCGAGCGGCCGACTTCAGCAATTTTTCTGACCACCGAAAGCGCAGCCCGCAGCCCACAGGCTGACCTGCTCCGCAAAGAAGGAACCAGTGTATGGCCTCTGCCAGGCATCCCTGGCAATCTCAACCTATCCACCGGATTTGAACGCCTACGCTATGAGCGAGGTTGCCATTACACCCTCTGTGAAGGTGGCGGCCGATTTGCCATGCAATTAGTCCAGCAGGGACTGGCTGACGAAATAATCCATTTCGTCACCCCTCGCATTCTCGGTGATGATCAAGCCCCGGCAGCGTATTCTGGCCGCACAGAGCTCTCCATGGCCGACACCATCGACCTCCGTATAGTCAAGACCGAAGCCACTGGTACAGATATCATGCTGACCATGCGGCCTCGGTAGTATTTTCCTATAAGGGGAAACACTTATAATAGCTTCAGGCAAACGGTCTGCTATGGTTGTTTTAAGGAGCAACCATGCCACGTTTTATATTCGTCCTGATAGCGACTGTCCTTCTCTGCCCCAGTTTCGGGGTGTGCGGGGAAGACGATCCACTTGTCTCGCTCTCCTACATCACAGAGGAATTCAAGCCATACAATTATCAGGAAAAGGGTGTAGCTAAAGGGGTCTCCATCGATTTGCTCAAAATGGTATGGAATGAATTGGACATAGCCGAGCAGCCTATCCACTTCATGCCATGGGCAAGAGGATATGAGACTGCGATAACCCAGCCAGGAACAGTCCTGTTCGCCACAACCAAGACAGAAGAGCGCAAAGACATGTTCCGATGGGCAGGTCCGATAGCATACAGCCGTACAGTAATGATCGGACTTCGAGATCGCAGCATATCTATTCAGAAGCCCGAAGATCTCAATGGGTACATAGTTGGCGTAATACGAGATTATCCAGCCCAAAGCCTGTTAGCCCAGTATGATAGCCTGATTCGTATTGATGTTTCAGCCAATTTTGAGATGTGCCTCAACAAGCTCGAAATGGGTAGAGTTGATCTTATTTCTACAGAAGAGACTGCGTTCTTCAAGGCGCTCAACGAAATGAACAAAAAACCTGAGCAATTCGAAACAGCATGGCTCGTTTCAGATACGACATCACATTTTGCCTTTAACCGAAAGACGTCTCCTTTGACTGTCGAGCGTTTCCAGCGAGCGCTTGATGTTGTCATGAAAACACCTGAATATAAGAAAATGTACGACAGCTACATGAAATAGTACGCTTTTCAGGAACCATCTTCTCATCTCAGAAGCCCTACCCCGCGATTTACACCCGCCCTGCTCCCTGTTACAACGTCGATCAACAACGCTTGAAGCGAGGATTTACTATGTTTACAGGTCTGGTATTAGGAATGGGGCGTATCGAAGCCGCCGACAATCGTGGTGCAGAAACACGCTTTCGTATCCGCGCGCTTTTCGATCTCCCGGAAATCGTGCTGGGTGAATCCATCGCGGTGAACGGAGTCTGCCTTACCGTGGAAACCTTTGGCGACAACTGGTTCACCTGTTACGCATCCCGCGAAACCATGTCCGTTACCAGTCTCGGCGAACTCCGAGTCGGTGCCGAAGCCAACCTCGAAAGGGCCATGGCTATGGGCGACCGTTTTGGCGGTCACATCGTATCCGGTCACGTAGACTGTTTAGCCGAAGTCGCGGAAGTCCGCCCTTCCGGTGAATCCAATATTTACAAGCTCTCTTTTGATGTCGCCCATGGCAAGTATGTCATTCCCAAAGGGTCCATCACCCTCGACGGCATCAGCCTTACGGTCAACGACTGTGGCCCTACATGGCTCGAAGTAAACATCATCCCCGAGACCCAAAAGACTACCACTATTTCAGGTTGGAAAGCTGGTCGCACCGTCAACATGGAGACCGACATCATCGGCAAGTACGTCGAACGTATGGTCACCCCTTGGACAACCAAAGGCACAGACGAGAAGCAGTCTGGCATCACCATGGACTATCTCCGCGAACACGGATTTTAAAAGAGAAGATGCCTCCAGCGGCTAAAGAACCCTTTGTAAAGGGTTCTTTAGAATCTCCTAAACTTTTTGGTACTCGCTTCGCTCGAGGTGGGTGTGGTTTCATATTGAAACAGCAAAAAGGCCGCTCATACGAGCGACCTTTTTTATTATTCTAGATAGTGTTTATTAGAGTCCGTGTTTTTTCAGGTGGGGGACATACTTTTTGTCTATCCCCTGAATATGGCCTGTAAGCCAATCCTTGAGGAAACGCATAACATCGTTGGTGAGGGCAGTCTTGCCACTCTTGAACTGTTCTTCCAGCTCAATCACCTGATTCACGAGTTTCTTGTGTTCAGCCACATGACTTATCATGCCAGCGTAACTGAACTCTTCAAAATATGCTTCTTCTGTGGCGAAGTGATGCACCGTATAACCTTTGAGTTCTTCAAAGACCGCACCGAGTGTATCCGCGCCTTTTCCCGCTTTCATCGCATCGTTCAATTCATTGATGATGTCGACGAGTTTCTTGTGCTGGTCGTCAATCTCATCAATACCAAGCATTAGTTCCGGCCCCCAATCCATCAGGGAAGCAGGCTTCTTGAATGAAGGCTTTGATACAGGAGCCGCTTGCTTGCGTTGAACTGGGGCAGGCTTCCTTACAGGAGATGGTGTTGAAAGCGCTGCTACGGGTTGTTGAACCGGAGCAGGACGGGATGCGCCTTTGGTCAGGCTGGTCCAATCACGATGTTCGATAGAAGTCATGTCGCCATCAGCCATATCTTCGATAATATCACTGAGCACCATGGTGTAGGATGTAACATCATCAATCATGGCGCGAGACTCATCCATACCGTGCACCATCACACTGGAGGTCTCACTCACGTCTTCCACTGAACGGGTAATTTCTTCACTGGTTGCAGATTGCTCTTCTGCGGCAGTAGCAATAATACGAGCCTGATCTGCGCTCATTTCAACTATTCCCACGACCTCTTTGAGAGCTGAGTCTGCTTCGGCAGCCAAACCACTGGCATTCTTTACCGCATCGGCAGCCTGTCCCATTTCACCGATGGTACCACGTACGCCGCTCTGAATGGCCTGAACCGCATCACCAACTTCTTTGGTCGCGTCCATAGTTTTTTCAGCCAACTTGCGGACTTCGTCAGCAACGACAGCGAATCCACGGCCAGCCTCGCCTGCACGAGCAGCTTCGATGGCTGCGTTCAATGCGAGAAGATTGGTCTGATCTGCGATATCAGTAATAACGGACATGATCTTGCCAATATCCTCAGCCTGATTCCCCAGACCGTTGACTGACTCTTTCATGCGGGATGTGAGTGTATCCACAGTAGCGACAGCTTCGGCCACTTGATCGACCACCGCTGCGCCCGATGCAGCCTTCTCCCTTGCGGAAGTGGCCTGATCGGCAGCCTCTGAGGCATTGCGAGCAACATCAAGAATAGTGGCATTCATCTGTTCCATGGCGTGCGAAGTTTCTCCGCTGCGAGCGCGCTGATTATTCGCTCCGTCAGTAACGACATCCACCTGATCGGATAAACCGCCAGCAACGCCATTAATAAGGTCCGCCAATTCTTTCAGCTTCCCAGCGCCTTTAATAAGCGCTCGGCTTTGGGCATCACATTCGCCTTTGGCATCCTCAAGCTCGCGGCTCATAGCATCTCGCTCATGACTAGCCATGGCAAGGCGATTATCCAATTCCTCGCACTTGGTAGACTGTTCGGTAGCCTCACCTGCAATGATGTCGATAGCTTCTTTCAACTGACCATACTCGCCAGACACGCCGCCTTCAAAAGGTGCCCCATAGTTACCATTGGCAATCCGGGTTGAATACCGGACAACCTTCATCAGCGGCAACAGGGTGCTGCGAATGATGATAAAGGCAGCTATCAACGCCAACAAGGCAATAACGCCCATAACGAGAAGCGAGGTAAGCCCGCTGCTCTCTGCGGGAAGGAAATATCCAAGGTTGCCAACGATCAAAATGAGAACCAGAAGAAAGGTCAGGCCGAGAATGAGTTTGAGTCGAGTGCTTTGCACGATGAAGCCCCATATGCTTGTTCCCGCCCTCACAGGGAACGTTGAAATCAGATCGAACTAGGCGAGAGTACTGCCTAGCCCTTTGAAAAACAATTAGAATCGAGCAGTAGCCATCAATGCCCCATGCCCGCTCGTAAATATTTTGCGCCCAGTTCAGTGTCCGCATAGACCTCGGCCCAGTGAAGATAGACGAGCTTGAGATATTTCCGCTGAATGTACTTCAAATCTTCAAACCGTGTGGCGATACGATCTGCCCGCTGCGCTTCAATGAGGTCGTAGAAGGTCTGCGCCCGGTGCATGGCACGGTGCTTTGCATTGATCTCGTCCAGACCTGCTTGCGCCAACGCATTGCGTTTTTCCTCGTCATCAAGCAGCGAACAGACAACGTCAACGAGCCGCTCTACGTCATCGAGTGGATAGGTGACAAAATGTTTCCCATCCTCAAAAAGCAGTGGCTGACCGTTATTGATCTCTGGTGTTACCAAGCAGGAACCACATGCCAGAGCTTCAAAGACGCGAAAATTCAAATCGCCCTGCTCAGCGATATTGAGCACTACCCGCGCCTGAGGGAATAGTTCACCAAAGTTACCTTTTTGCACTTCCAGCCCGGGAAAACGAGCTTTGAGTTCCTTGAGAAACGCATACCGTCCCGGCGTGGTTTCCTGATTCACATTCCCGACAAACAGCAAATCCCATTTCTTGGTTAGCGCTGTTTTTGGGGGTTCAAGATTCCTGAGTGGGAATGGTGGGAACCAGACCACTTGCTCCTCTTTGAGGTACTGACGAAACCACGGCAAATGATCTCGCAGGCTGACCAGAACAAGATCAAATCCCTGCGCGTAGCGGGGATACCAGGATTGAATATGCGAATCGATGGCATAAAAAACAGTGAGACAAGGAAACTGTTCAACACCCGCAAAAGGCGGTGGCAGGCTGCGATCAGCATAAAGGACAACATCGGGAACGCCTCCGACATGCGTCACGATATCTTCCCACGTCAGCGCATCCGGTTTCTCATGGGGAATATGGACCACATTGCCGCCGAGTTCGACGTACTGCTCCATAAAATAGCGCCCACCAACCCAGGCTATGGTCTTAGGTTTCAATATACTCTCCCTGAAGGTAGCCGACAAAATCACTAATCCCAGCGCCCTGCGCCGTGATATAATTGGCAACGTACCGGGCAAAGCTCAATTTTCTGCCATACATTTCATATGTGGTATCTGGACGGGCAAAGTCCCAACCAAAAAACTGTCCGATTTTCGAGTTAATTGGCTGTTCAAATTCCGAGAAAGGCTCACCCATGCCCTCAAATACAGCGGGAGCTGGCGGCTCGAAGCCTAGGTGTTTCAGGGTTTCCGTGGCCACATGATTCATTAGCAATGCGTTGGGATGATTGACTGTGTTGAACACTTTGGTATCTCGATAATTAGCGAGGATAACATCCAGATACTTAATTGGCGTATGTTCTTCACGTTCCCGCTCACGATCGATGGCCTGACTCACCAAATCAAGCAGATCATATTTCCGCTCCACGTCAGCACGCAAGTAGAGGATAGCGGTCTCCTCTGGAGGCAGCCCAAGAGCAATAATCTCATCCAGATGGCTACAACGAAAATCAAATCCCGGCGCACCACTCCACATAGGCCAATATCCGGTAAAAAACATGTTGGGGATACAAAGATGCGGTGTGGAATCCGGCAGCTTTTGTAAGAGATTAGCCGATGCAAGATCGTCCCATTTAGGGCTCAAATACTGATACAGAAACAGCGAGCACTCTTCCAGAGCGGAGTCAGGAATGGGTTCACGAATATAATTGGTAAACAGTCTGCACGTATATTCCTCGGCAAACTGAGGACAGGCCATGAGGCGCTCGAGAAGAGGCGGTCCTTGACAATTGGCGTGCACAACGCAGAGTTTCTTGTCCATATTATCCCGGAAGCGTTTGAAATATCCTGTAAAGTTGCCACGCATGAAATACCACGGATAGCTCGCCCGTTCAACAACACGATGCACAGGCTGTTTACACACTTTGGGAGAGCGTGTATCTCTCCCGAGCTAACACAAAAACAATCCACGTGAGGATACATATGCTGAATGAATTCAAGGCCGCCATGGCCGAAGTCAAACCACTGGACCGCTCCTTGACTGAAAAAGGACAGGCCCACCTCGACAACCTGACCAAGCCACAAGGCAGCCTCGGCCGCCTTGAAGACCTTGCCCTTCAGATGTTCCTCATCAATGAAGGCAAAGCTCCTCAGGCTGACCCCATGCGCATCTACACTGTGGCTGGCGACCATGGTGTTAATGCAGAAGGCGTGTCCGTCTTCCCTCAGGAAGTCACCCGCCAGATGATTTTGAACTTTCTCAATGGCGGTGCAGGCATCAACATCCTTGCTGAAACAGCCGGCGCACAACTCTTCGTGGTAGACGCTGGCTCCTGCGGCGGCACATACGACGAGCATCCTAACCTCATTCAGGCAAAAATCGCTCCCGGCACCGCCAACCTCGCCAATGGCCCGGCAATGACCAAAGAGCAATGCCTCGAAGCACTCATGCTCGGTATTTCTCTGGCTGACCGCGCCCACGCAGAAGGCGTGAAGATTCTCGGAACCGGCGACATGGGTATATCCAACACCACGCCCTCCACCGCACTCTATTGCGCCTATCTTGGACTTGAGCCTGAAACCATGACTGGCCCCGGAACCGGGTTGGACGAAGGTGGTGTTGCCAGCAAGGCTGCCGTCATCCGCAAAGGCCTCGCTTCCAACAAGGCTATCGTAGAATCAGGCGATCCGCTGGATATCCTCATGGCCCTTGGTGGCCTTGAAATTGCTACCCTCGCAGGTTTGATCATTGGTGGTGCAAAGAACCGTCAGCTCGTTTGTGTTGACGGCTTCATCTCTACCGCCGCCTACACCGCTGCCTGGAAACTGTGCCCCACAGTCAAGGAATACTGCGTCATCAGCCATGCCTCTGCCGAACCCGGCCATGTCATTGCAGTTCAGACAATGGGCCTCGACCCGCTTCTCAGCCTCGGATTCCGTCTGGGAGAGGGAACCGGAGCAGCTTGTGCCATGTACCTCCTGCGCAGTGCCGCAGACATGTACAATAAAATGGCAACGTTCGCCGATGCAGGCGTAGATGAAGCCACGGCTTAACCAATCGCTCATAACAAAAAAAGGCCCCTATGCTAATTGCATAGGGGCCTTTTACATTCTCATATATTACGGCATCAATGCCCCGAAAAGAGATGAGCCGGACGATTGTATCGTCCGGCTCATCTCATTTCTGGGCATGTTCCATTTTCTTTATGCTGCACCGAGATCTCCTGCGACTGCTTGGACGATATCGCCCTTGGCGTTATAGGTTCCGGTAGCCTCAACCTTCACAAGCTGGCGGGCCATTTCTGGATTTTCAAGCACCTGACGTTGCAACTTCACCTTACGTATGGACTTCACCTGGTCAGCAAGGCTCGAATTTTGAATTTCAAATCCTCCAACTTCCATAATGCGTACCTCCTTCCATGGAGCGGTAAAAATGTTTGTTACCACTCTTATCGGAGTATATGCACGATTCTTTAGAGGATGCACCGGATCACGGTATTTACGCTCGCCCACAATGCGGATGCTCTTCAGCTTTAATCTTTCCACGTCCACCACTTGAGTTTATCTGATTCGTGTTTTTCATTGGATGCATAATACACTGCACAACGAAAAACATAGAGTACACAACGATCTATATGAGAGCCTTCCAACTCCATCAATCGCTCATACATTGATTCGGGTTTTTCTCCGACCAGCTCCGGTACGGATGTATAGCCGAGGCGCAATAGTTCAGTAGCGAGTTTAGGACCGACTCCAGGGATTACCTGGAGTCGTTTCAGTGCTTCTCTAATCATTAGGAAGTCTTTGCGTAGACCTCGTCGAGAATTTCTTTAGCGCCAGCATCGAGAACTTGTCCGGCCAGAACCATGCCGATATCCCAGGCATTGTCCACGCTGCCTTCCACCATCATGCGAATGGGGCGGGAGCCGTCGATGTCTGCCACAAAACCGGTAAGACGAATCTGATCGCCTTCGATTTCGGACCATGCTGCGATGGGAACCTGGCAACCGCCATTCAATCCGGTGAGGAAACCGCGTTCGGCCATCACCTGCTGTTTGGTGGTCTCGTGATTCAGGAACTGGAGCATCTCAACAACTTCAGTGTTGCTCTTGTCATACTCAATACCGAGTGCGCCCTGAGCCACTGCGGGCAGGAAGTCCGGCGGGCCGAGGATTTCCATCTTGGGTGCGGTCATCTCAAGACGATTCAAACCTGCGGTGGCAAGAATGATAGCGTCGAACTGGCCGTCGAGAAGTTTCTTCAGACGAGTATCGAGGTTACCGCGCAGAGATTCAATCTTGAGATCCGGGCGCAGAGTCAGAAGCTGAGACTGACGGCGCAGGCTGGAAGTTCCAACCACAGCACCTTCGGGCAGCCCTTTGAGACCGTCGTACTTAACGGAAAGCAGGGAATCGGTGGGCTCTTCACGCTCGGGAATAACACCAACTTCGAGACCTTCAGGCAATTCGGTAGGAACATCTTTCATGGAGTGAACGGCCAACTGAGCACGACCATCCAGAAGCGCTTCCTCAATCTCCTTAACGAAGAGTCCCTTTCCGCCGACTTTAGCCAACGGAACGTCGAGAATCTTGTCACCCTTAGTCTTGATCTTGAGCAGTTCCACGGTAAGACCGGGATGTTCTGCTTCGAGACAATCCTTAATATGGTTGGCCTGCCAGAGAGCCAGAGCACTTCCGCGAGTGGCGATGACGAGTTTATCCATGAAATTCCCTTCCCTTAAAATTCTATTAATACACAGAGCCGAACGCTATTGAGAGTCCAAAGGGGCGTGCCCTTTTTCATCCGCACAGCAGGCTCTTCTTATCCACAGCTTGAACAGTCGCCACCGGAACACCCTGCACATCCACTGGATGCTGCCGGAGCCGGAGCAGAATCAGATTCACCACCCATGTCAGGGGCACCGCCGCCGACCTTGGATCGGACAGCACTCATGAGTTTCCCGGTGTCTTCAGACCCGCACTTGGGGCACGGGGGACATTCGTCGCGATCAAAAACAAGCTCTTCAAACTCGCCGTTGCACGCTTTGCATTGATATTCAAATATCGGCATATTTTTCTCCGATGGTGTATTGTCTTCATACCGGGCTATCCGGCAGAGGGTTTGCATAGCTGAAAAGGGTTTGACTGGCAATGTTCGGTTGCCAATCGGCGTGCTTACAATTAAGACAGGATCGCACTGTGTCCAGAGGGGCATATTATAAAAGACTACGGCTCTCCGGAGAGATAGTCTCTTTTAACGGGAGTAATGTCGGTTCAAACAGCGGTGTCTTGTCTTCCTGTAGTGGTGAAGACAAGCGAGTGAACCGAATCTAGAGGGATAATAATGAGTAATACCGACAAGAAAGCCGGGCCAACCAATTCGGTTCAAAGCAGTAAAGACTGCAACGAAAACATGGATGAGCCGCTGAAAAGCGTGTTCTCGACGGTACGCATCATCAAGGTGGGAACCGGTACAACGGCAAAAAAACAGGAAACTCGTCAGCTGTGGTACATAGAACAGCAGGGTCCCTGTGAATATAACGTGCGCAAGATCAACTCGCAGTTCGTTCCCATGGGTGAAGAAACCACCATTGATCGCGAAGAGCTGCTCAGCACATACACACCTGAAGTAGAAATCCACAACTCGCAAGTGGCACCAGCCATCATCGCCCTAAGCAAGACCATCAACCGAGGTGACAAACATCGCGCCGACGGCAAACTTCTTTCGGCGGAAATGGAGTACAGCAACGCTCTTGATGTGGATGAAACCAATGTCCGTGCGACCTTTGGTCTGGGATTAATTTACCTCGAACGCAAGGATGATGAAAAATCCCAGATGGTTTTTGAAGAGCTGGTCGGCATGAAGGCGGCCTTTTCAAGTAAACACAAGCACCTCTTCAATGAATTCGGAATTTCACTACGAAAGAACGAACAATATGAATCAGCCATACAATATTACAGACGTGCCGCAGAACTGACCACCAATGATGAGAATCTGTTCTACAACCTAGCTCGTGTTCTCTATGAAAAGGGAGATTGGGAGCAATGTATGAACTTCATAGCTCAATCATTACGGCTCGCCCCCCAGCATGAGCATGCCCTTGCATTATGCAACCACATATCACAGCTGGCCGGAGACGATGCCAAGCGAGAGAAGCTTGGAAAGCCTCCCGTTTCAGAACAGGTGGTAGAACAAGCACAAGAACTGATTGGGGACTGGAAACCATCCTCCCGCCGCGATAGCAAAGACAATTCCCCCAGCAAGGGAACCAAAAAAGAACTCGACTTCACTGGATTTTAATAGTGCGTAAACGACTTAGTGTAACAATTTTCGGTACCCTCTATTATGTGGGAGCCTTGCACCTGACCCCGGACATCATGCGTGTGGGTCGAGGAGCATATGGCAAGGATGAGTGGGATGAGATTCTCAGCGACGTGGCCTTGGGGCACGGACAGAAGAACCTTGCACAACAAGTGAGCCACACCATTGGACAGCCGCTTGAGAGAGTGTATACTTGCCATGGAGTAGCTATGGACGGCCACCGCTTCGGCATGGAAGTCTTCCATCGCGGCGAAAGTATAGACGTGACAATGGTGGAAGCGCTCAACACGGTTGTCCACCCAGCCAAGTACATGCAAGGCTATGGCCCCCACGATGCGCTGGGCGTGTACTGGGCCACTCAGGAAGGTGGCGCGGTCTTTCAATGGGACAATGTGGAGCAGGTTAATCAAGAAAACATTGAGCTGGTGTATGACACTTTGAGCCCGCTCATGGCTCTAAAAGAAAATTTCAGCCTCGCACAAAACGTTGTCTGGAATGGAAAAGTAGGACGCAGGAAAGGGATCGATTTTGGTACAGGATTACATGCCGGGAAGCATGTATTTCACAGAGGAAAGTAACAGAACAGCTTAGGGGAAACCCATGGGCGAAGACTTTCGAACACTGGATTTGGGTGACAAGCCCGAAATCGAAGAATCCAAAACCATCTCAGGTTGGGACTACCTCTCTGACGGCGGTGACATCCGTTGCGTCTTCTCTACCACCAAAGTCGTCAAGATGGGTATGGGCGCGAACTCGCGTAAACATGCCAGCCGCGTTTACTGGTTTGTCGAGCAGACGGGGAAAGAACAATTTGAAGCACGGAAGATCAACACAAAAAACGTTCCTTCCGGCGACATCGTGCCCGTTCCGATACACAAGCTCGTCAACGACTACACACCAGAACTTTCTTTCTACGAAGAGACAGTGCTTCCCGCCATGGAAGAACTGGAAGAGATTTTGGACGATGGCGACGAATTCCGCGATGAAGGCCGCCTCTACAGTGCAGAGAAGGAATACGACCGCGCGCTGACCATCGAAGAAAAAAACGTGCGCGCCCTCTTCGGACTCGGATTGATCTTTGCCAGTCGACGCGAAGAAGATCGCACTCGCGCCCTACTAGCAGAACTGGTCCAAGTGAAGGCCGCCTTTGACGGAAAAAATCAGCACCTGTTCAACGAATTTGGCATTTCCTTGCGCAAGGCCGGACTATTTAATGAATCTGTCGTGTACTACAAGCGCGCACTGGATTTCGTGAAAGAAGACGAAAATCTCTATTACAATCTTGCCAGAGCACACTACGAAAACAATGACTGGAATGAATGCCTTTCCGGGCTGATCATGTCTCACCGCCTGAATCCCGGCTTGGAAATCGCGCGCGATCTCTTCCAGCTCATGATCGGACTGGCGGAGAACGAGCAATTACTCCATCAATACGGGAAGCCTCCGGTCCCAGCTTCTGTAGCAGCACGAGCCAGACAGATCATGGCTGTTGAGAGAGGAAAGCTCACTTTGGATGAAGGGCCTGTTTTCGGAGTACAAGGGCGTGCACGACACGGCGGTTTCGTTGAGGTCGACGATCCTGGTGACGACTAGTACCGCCCCCAATTAATGTAAGACATTTCAACGCCACGAGGCTTATTCAATAATGTCATCGAAAAGCGAAGTAAAACTGGACGCTGGATTCATTCCTCAAGAGCTCACTGAGGCCATATGTGAGAATGGTACACTTCGTTGCGTTTTTTCCACTGCTGATCTCTTGAAAGTCGGCACGGGAACGACCACCCGCAAGCATGTCACCAAACAATACTACTACGTCCTCGGCATCGGGGACAACATGTTCTCCATTCGTCTCGTGAATGACAAGTGCGTGCCTTTTGGCGAAGGTAAGATCATCGAACTCGATACGCTCAAGGATCGCTACACCCTTGAACTCGATTTTTTCGAGTCAGAGGTCGCTCCTGCCATGGAGAAGCTTGAAGACTATCTGGACGACGGCGACGAACACCGAGAAGACGGTCAATTTTACAGTGCTGAAGAATGCTACAATAAAGCTCTTGGTATGGATGAGAAGAACCTGCGGGCTCTGTTCAGTCTCGGCCTTGTCTATCTGGAACTGGAAGATAGCGAAAAAGCCACCGATATGATGGAAGCGATCCTCAAAGTCCAATCAGCCTTTGACGGTAAGAACGAGCATCTCTTCAACGAATTCGGCATATCTCTTCGCAAAGCCGGAATGATTAATGAAGCCGTGGAGTATTACACCCAAGCCGTCAATTACGCGAAAAACGACGAGAATTTATTCTATAACCTTGCCCGAGCTAACTACGAGCGCAGCGCATGGGAAGAGTGCGTTGAAGCCTTGGAGCGGTGCTATGCCCTCGCCCCCAACATGAAGCCTGCTGCTGACCTGCTTAACATTATCCAACAACTGGCAGACAAGGCCGAACTACGAGAGAGGATGGATAAAGCGCCTGTTCCTCGATCTGTGGCACAGCGAATCAATCGAATACTCAGTGACGGGGATACGCCGACGCAAAAAAAAGACAAAAAAGCCAAGGCGCAAAAGCACAATACAGAGTACGAGCACTCCCCTAAAAGCACAGCGAAGGGACGCGCCCGCAGTGGCGATGGCCCCTACTCCGACAGCTCTTAGTTTTACCTTGAGTCAGGCTCTAGCCCGCAGATTCACTACATTTCTTTCAAACTGCAGTTTTATTCTCAAGCGGTATGCGGAGTTACCTGCACGCCTCCCTATTTCTCTCCTAAATCGGTCTACAATGACTAAAGAGCCCCCCCTATTTCTCCGATAAGACAGTATGGATTTAGACAGGGAATGAACGTCCTTATCCTATCTGTTTGAAAGGTTTACTTATTAGTTCTGTATAACGCGTATGGTGTGCGGGAGCCCATAACGCAAGCCTGACATTCATGCTGATGGCAGTTGCACGACTGTCGAGAAGACACAGTCACGGCCCTTGAGGAGGGGTGAGTTGATCGCAGTCCTCGACAAGTACGACATCCAGCCGTGCATGCTTGTTCGAGGGTTGCACTATGACTCAGGTCTCCTATGTGCCATTGGATGATACGGCCCACTCCGTCTCCCGCCGGGGTGAACCGTTGGTCGGCTCCATGAGCTGCCTATTTTCATCATCAATCACGCAGCGTGTAGGGAGCGGCATGACATCCGCTCGCCACACCAGCACCACATACTGGTTTATCCGCCAATTAACTGAGATCAGCTACGGAGTCCGCAGCGTAGACGCTCGTTCCCTCCCATGGGGCGACGAGAACGTCATATCCGAGGAAGAACTCATCGCACGCTACGTGCCTGAACCAACACAATTCGAAGAACTCGTTTTGCCAGCCGTGCGCCTGTTCCGCTTTCGGCTCAAGGGCGATGATTTCTCAGGGTTTGGCTACGCCAGTTCCGACATCCGCTTGGATGAAGCGAACATGCGGTCACTCTTCAGCATCTGCATGGAGTACCTCAACGCAGGCAAGAAGCGTGAGGCCAAGACAACCTTCCACGAGTTGCTCAACATAAAGCAGGGATTCACAGGCAAAAATCAATTCATGTTCAACGACTTCGGTATCGCCCTGCGCAAAGCTGGTCTGTATTCCACGGCTGTGACCAGTTACCGTAAGGGGCTCGATTACACCCTCGTGGACGACCACCTCTATTACAACCTCGCCCGCGCCCACTATGAGCAAGGACAATGGTGGGAATGCATCGAGGCACTGGGTAAGTGCTTCGAACACAATCCCGAATTGACTGTAGGCAAATGGCTGGTGGAATTGATTGTCGCCCTGTCCAAGGACCACGCCCTTCTCCGGCAATATGATAAGCCACCAGTGCCAAAGGGCGTGGCCAGCCGCGCACTGATATTATCCGAAGCCGTGCAATTAACTCCACCTCCTACTACCGCGACATCCCCCGGAAGCGTCAAAGCGCACCGGCGAATCTGGCATGGGATCAACCTTCCAGATGAGGACTCCGAGTCTGCTGACTCGACATAAAAAAATCGCCCTGACTCACAGAGTCAAGGCGATTTTGCTATCGTATTATTCGCAGACTAGTTCGCTACGATGTTCACCAGCTTATTCGGAATGACGATGACCTTACGGATCGTCTTGCCGTCGGTGAATTTGGTGACGTTTTCCAATTCCAGAGCGATCTTCTCAACATCGTCCTTGGGAGCGTTGTTGGGAGCTTGGAACTTGCCGCGCATCTTGCCGTTGACCTGAACAACCAGAGTGACTTCATCTTTGACGAGTGCAGCCTCATCGTAGGTGGGCCAAGACTGGGTGGTCATGTTCTCGGCATGCCCCATGGCCTGCCACAGCTCCTCGCAGATATGCGGGGTAACCGGGGAGAGCAAGGTGATGGCAGTAGCGATGGCCGAGGACAGAGCCTTGGGGTCGCTTTCGGCCAACTCCTCTCTGACAAGGTACATCTCGTTTACCAGTTCCATGACAGCCGCAATAACGGTGTTGAACTGGAACTCGTTTTCGATATCACGAGTAGCACGGCGGATGGTGTCGTGTTCCTTGAAGCGGAGCTTCTTGGCAGCATCGGACTGCGGATCATTGGCAGACGCAGGCAGAACTGCTTCGAGCTTGCCTTCCATACCTTCCACAAGACGCCAGAGGCGGCTCAGGAAACGGTAAGCGCCTTCGATACCCTGATCAGACCACTCCAGCTCCTTGACGGGCGGGGAAGCAAAGAGAATGAAGAGACGGGTTGCGTCTGCGCCATACTCATTGATCATGGAATTGGGGTCGACCACGTTACCCTTGGACTTGGACATCTTGGAACCGTCTTTGAGAACCATGCCCTGAGTGAGCAGGTTTGCAAACGGCTCGTCCGCTTTAACCAGTCCAGTGTCACGCAGTGCCTTGGTGAAGAAACGGGAATAGAGCAGGTGAAGAATCGCGTGCTCAATACCACCGATGTACTGGTCGACATTCATCCAGTAGCTGGTGGCTTCTTCGCTCATGGCTTCCATGTCGTTACGCGGGTCGCAGTAACGCAGGAAGTACCAGGAGGATTCGAAGAATGTATCAAAAGTATCGGTCTCGCGACGAGCTGCCTTGCCACAAGTGGGGCAATCACAGTTCACGAAGGAGTCCATGCTAGGCAGCGGAGATTTGCCGTCCTTACGCACCTGAGCGTCTTCGGGAAGCATGACCGGGAGTTGATCCTCGGGAACGGGGACAGCGCCACAATCTTCACAGTAGATGATCGGAATTGGAGAGCCCCAGAAACGCTGACGAGAGACGTTCCAGTCACGCAGGCGGTAGTTAACAGCCATCTTGCCTTTACCGGATGCATCCAGATGCTCGACAATGCCCTTCTTGGCCTCTTCGTTCGGAGTGCCGTCGAAGTCGCCAGAGTTCACGAGGATACCGGGCTCGGTGTAGGCTTCGTCCATATCCTCAAGCTTGAGGACTTCGCCTTTGTCTGCCAGTGCAGGAGGGTTGATGACAACCGTCATGGGCAGTTCGTATTTGGTGGCGAATTCAAAATCGCGCTGATCGTGAGCAGGAACTGCCATAACAGCGCCGGTTCCGTAACCCATGAGCACGAAGTTGGCGATGTAGATGGGGACTTCTGCGCCGTTCACCGGATTGATGCAGTACTTGCCTGTGAAGATGCCTTCTTTTTCCAGATCGTCAGCACCGCGCTTGATGCGGTCCATGTCACGAATGTTCTTAACGAACTCGTCGATCTCAGCTTTATTATCGGCGTCAGCAGTGAGCTTTTCCACCATGGGATGCTCTGCTGCAACGGACATGAAGGTCGCACCAAACAGAGTGTCCGGACGGGTGGTGAAGACATCGATAGTCTCGTCCATATCTTTGACCTGGAAAGTCAGCTCAGCACCGTAAGATTTGCCGATCCAGTTACGCTGCATGGTGAGCACGCGCTCGGGCCAGCCACCTTCGAGACCTTCGAGGTCTTTCAACAGCTCGTCGGCGTAGTCGGTGATGCGCAGGAACCACTGCTCCATGTCTTTCTGTTCGACTTCGGAAT
>PPCM01000509.1_pt1 | contig 32274 bp, 33 predicted proteins | sample 1555541 | NCBI WGS metagenome assembly PPCM01 (sample SAMN05284479, study PRJNA326546) | Marine sediment metagenome, whole genome shotgun sequencing project. | isolation source: marine sediment | place: Germany: Wadden Sea | collected 2012-09-05
GGGTCGCCCCACACGCCCCTCAAGCGTGCGTGTCTACCTATTCCACCACTTCGGCCGGTATCCGGGATAAACCCCTGAAAGGCAATCCGGGTTATTCGCTTTTGGGCTGCTCTGCGGGGGTCTCAACGGCAGCGGGTGCATTGTCCATGACCGAGCCGGAGGTGACGTGGCCGGACTTGTATGCGAGGATCAGGGAGGTCAGCATGAAGACAATTGCGATGACCGTGGTTGCCTTGCCCAGAAAGGTTGTGGCGCCGGTGCTGCCGAACAGCGCCTGGCTGCTTCCGCCTCCGAAGGTTGCGCCCATATCGGCGCCCTTGCCGGTTTGGAGCAGTACCATCAGGATGAGTGCCAGACAAACGAAAACGTGAATTGCGATAATTAAAATTGACATGGTTGTATAATCTTCAAATCCCTTGGGTTAAAAGTGAATGATCCTGCTGAATGTTTCGGGATCAAGACTGGCGCCTCCCACAAGTGCGCCGTCAACATCCGCCAATGCCATTAATTCACCGATATTGTCCGGCTTGACGCTGCCGCCGTAGAGAATCCGCACGGCGGACGAAAGGTCCGAGTCGAACGTTTTTTCAATCAGATCCCTTAAAAAACCGTGAACCTCCTGAACCATGGAAGGTGTTGCGGTCTTGCCCGTTCCAATGGCCCATACGGGCTCGTAGGCGACCACCAGATTCACCAGTTCGGAGGCAGACAGCCCTTCTAAACCCTTTTTGATCTGTTTGTCAAGTACAGAAAAGGTATTCCCCTCTTCCCGCTGTTCCTCCGTTTCCCCCACGCAAAGGACCGGAATCAGTTCCGCCGCTATCGCGGCGCCGACTCTACGGTTAACCGTTTCATCCGTTTCACCGAAATACTGACGCCGTTCCGAGTGACCGATGAGTACATGGGTGACGCCGCAGGAGCGGAGCATGTCGGCGGAGATCTCTCCGGTGTAAGCCCCATCCTTTTCCCAGAAAATATTCTGTGCGCCGACGGCGATGTTGCCCTTTTCCGCGACTTCGGAAACAGGGTGGAGCGAGGTGAAGGGGGGGGCGACCATGATATCGACGGTGTCGGCCCCGCGGGCCAGTTCCATCAGGCGGGATACGGTTTCAACTGCTTCGGAACAGGTCTTGAACATTTTCCAGTTCCCGGCGATCAACGGCCTTCTGTTTCCAGTCGTCACTTTTTTAAACTCCTGTGAAAATAATAATTGTGAACATCTATTCGCCGGGGGCAACCGGTTGGCGGCGGGCGAAACGCTTTTAGAACACAGCTTCAATTTTAACGGATCATTTCCGCGAACGGTTGACGGGAACCGGTATCCTTACGGGACGATCACCCATCTTTTTACCCTTAATATAGTAAAAAGTCACTAGTGGATTTTCGTGGAGAGGTTTTTTTAAGGAATGACGAACCGATTTTACGGCTCGCGCGGATGGAGGGGATTCTTCACCAGGGTGACGGCATCCCGGCGGAGGCCCCCCGGCTGTTCGGCGGGATAATAGGCTTTTCTCGTGCCGGCCACTGAAAAACCGGCTGCTTCATAGAGGCCGAGGGCGGGGCGGTTGCCGGAAAAGGTCTCCAGAAACCCGGCCGTTGCGCCAAGGTCGCGGGCAATCCCGATGGATCGGTGTAAAAGAAGCCCTGCAAATCCCCGTTGCCTGAGGCCGGGAGCCGTCGCAATCCTCAGAATATGCATCTCTCCCATGAAAACGCGAAAACAGATGTATGCCGATGGATCGCCGGATTTCCGGCGGAGCAGGAGGCAGTGGGCATCCTCGCGGGCAAGTTCCTGTAAAAATGCGTCTTTCGTCCAGGGAGAGGAAAATGCGGACCGCTCTAAGGCGAGAATCTCGGAGAGGTCCGCTTCCGTTATGGGGTAAATACGGCGGGGTTCCCTATCCGGCACTTCGCTTGTTTCCCTTGAGGATGCCGCTTGCAAGGGAGATGCTCTTCTTGCCGTAGGTTTCGATGGTCTTTGCGCTCTTTGCCAGGTCCGTGGATTTTCGAACACCCAGGGCCTTGATGAGGATGGGCAGGTTCACGCCGGAGATCACCTCGATGCGTCCCTCCTCGAGAAAGGAATAGCTGAGATTGGAAGGGGTTCCCCCGAACATGTCGGTGAGTATGATGACCCCGCTGCCCTGATCCACCGCTTTCAACTCCTTGGATATCTTTTCCCTGAGCTTGTCGGCGTTGACATTGAGGTTGATGGATACCGATGCAACGGCTTCGAGTTTGGAGTCCGTGATAAACTCGGCCGCTTCGATCAGTGCATCACCCAGCTGACTGTGTGTTACGATTAAAATGCCGATCATAAAACCTCGTATATTATAAAGCATGAAGCGCCGTTACGCGTTCTTCATAAAAAAGCTGATGAAAAGAAGCCGGCGGCTCCGTTCAAAGTGTGGTGAGCAGGCGCATTAACGGAGCCGGACGGCAAAAACCACCTGGGCCCGTCTGACCGAGGGGCCCAGGCGGGCCAAGTCCCGAAAAGCGAACCCTACCCTCTTTTTTATATGATGGTATGAAATAGTCAAGCAAACCCGTCTTTTTTTTGGTGTTTCCCATGGGGGCGGGGCGGCGGCACGGTTCCGGAAACACGGTCTCGCCGGCCCAGCGAAGCGGGGTCAGAATGCATCGTCCACGGAGGAGATGATCTCCAGCACCTCCTCCCTGTTGTCCACGCTTCTCAGCCGCTCCCTGAAGGTTTCGTCTTTCAGGAGGCGCGAGATCCGGGCCAGGAGCTGCAGATGTATTCCCGTGGATTCCTCGGGGGTGATGATCAGGAAGAACAGGTGAGCGGGGTATCCGTCCATGGTGTCGAAATCCACCCCGCTTCTGGAAAGGCCGAAACCGATGATGGTGGTGTCCAGGTTTTTCAGCTTTCCGTGGGGGATGCCGATTCCGTCTCCGATACCGGTGCTGCCGAGCCGTTCACGCTCCATGAGCACGCGCACGATATCGTGGGAGGGGATCTTTGTTATTTCAGCGACAGGGGCCGAAAGCTCTTCGAGAATCCCCTTTTTATGGGTGGCCGAAAGATCGGTCAGAACGGTTTCGGGCCTGAGGAGGTCAAGAATTTTCATCTATTTTCACCAGCAAAGTAGAGGGGTTCAGGTATTCGGTTTGATCAGGCCCAGGAGGCCGTCTCCCCGGCGGTACAGCACATTCACCCGTTCCGTGGCGGCATTGGTGAATACGAAAAACAGTTGGTCGGTGAGCTTCATCTGGAGAACGGCCTCGTCCACGTCCATGGGTTTGTACTCGATGTTTTCCACCACAACCTCGGGCGGCTCCTCCTCGAAGGCCGATTCCGGCTCGGAGGCGGGGGGCGCGCCAAGGGAATGGTTCTTGAAATCCCGTTCCTTTTCCCTTGTCCTGTTGAGCTGCTTTTTCAACTTGTCCACCACCATGTCGATGGAGGAGTACATGTTTTCGCTCTCCTCCCTTGCATGGAGTTTGAGGCGGCCCGCAGTGAGGCTCACCTCCGCCGTGTGGCGGATCTTTTCCACCGAAAAGACCATGGTCGCTTCGGCGGGGGCGTCCAGAAGCTTGTCGAAGCGGTCCAGCTTCTTCTGGGCGTATGATTTCAAGGCATCCGAGGGATCCAGATTTTTAAACGTAACCGATAGGTGCATAATATCCTCCCTTAATACTGTTTGCGTTTGTTGGAGGGCAGAATTTTCAAGATCTCTCTGTACTTGGCCACGGTTCTCCTGGCGATGTTGACGTTGGAGTCTTCGAGCATCTTGGCGATCTTATCGTCGCTCAAGGGCTTTCTGGGGTCCTCCTTGCTGATGATCTGCTTGATCTTGTCCTGAACGCTGGCGGAGGCGATGGCGTTTCCGTACACCCGGTTGATGGAGCTGTTGAAGAAATATTTCAGCTCGAAGATTCCCTGGGGGGTAAAGGCGTACTTGTTGGTGGTCACCCGGCTGATGGTGGATTCATGCATGCCGATATCCTCGGCAACATCCCTGAGCACCAGGGGTTTCAGGTGGGCGATCCCCTTGTCGAAGAAATCCCCCTGAAACTTGAGGATGCTCTCCATCACGTTGTAGATGGTCTTCTGGCGCTGGTGAATGCTCTTGATGAGCCAGGAGGCCGAGCGCATCTTTTCCTGGAGATACTCCTTGGTGTCGCTGGCGATCTCCTCGCCCCGGCTCACCGCCTTGCGGTAATAGGGGTTCACGTGGAGCTTGGGCATGCCGTCGTCGTTGAGCACGATGGAAAACCCCTCCTCGGTCTTGTACACGTAGATGTCCGGGGTGATGTACTGGGGCTCCTCCTCGTTGAACTTGCGGCCGGGCTTTGGCTCGAGCCCCTTGATGACGTTCACCGCGCTCACCACCGTGTCGATGCCCACCTTCAGGGATCTGGAAATGGCCTTATAGTTCTTGTTTTCGAGGTTCTTGATATGATCCCGCACGATTCTTTCCACCACGGGGCTCCCTCCGTCCAGGTGCTTGAGCTGGAGGAGGAGGCATTCGGAAAGATCCCTCGCGCAGACCCCCACCGGGTCGAAGGATTGGAGCAGGGAGAGGATCTTTTCCACGGTTTCCAGGGGGGCGCCGGAGAGCTGGGCGATCTCCTCGGTGCTCATGTCCAGGTACCCGTCGGTGGAGAGGTTTCCGATGATGATGCTGCCGATATTCTCCTCGGTTTCGTCGGGCAGGGTCATGAGCAGCTGCCACAGCAGATGATCCTCCAGGGACCTTCTGCTCGCCACGAACGACTCGAACCTCGGGGCCTCGCGGTTCTCGGATTCGAACTGGGATTTCCCGGTGGAGTTGTACTCGTCGATGTAGTTCTCCCACTCCATGTCGCTGGCGATCTTCTCGTCGATCTTGATCTCGCGCATGTCCGGGACTTCATCGGCCTTGGATTCCGCCGGGGTTTCCTCGGCCGGGGCGGCCTCCTGCACCTCTTCCAGGGCGGGGTTCTCCTCCATCTCCTGGCGGATCATATCCACGAGCTCCAGGCGGGAAAGCTGCAGGAGCTTGATCGCCTGCTGGAGCTGGGGGGTCATGATAAGCTGCTGGGTCAGTCGAAGTTGCTGTCGTAATTCAATGGCCATATTATAGTCTAAACTCGTTTCCTAAGTATATTTGCCTTGTTATCTTACTTTCCGCAATCTTTTCGGGGCTGCCGTATTCGATCACCTTGCCGTCGTTGAGGATGTATGCCTTGTTGCACACCCCAAGGGTCTCCCGGACGTTGTGGTCGGAGATCAGGATCCCGATATCCCGCCGGGTGGTCAGGTGAACGATGATCTTCTGTATGTCCGCCACCGCCAGGGGATCGATCCCCGCGAAGGGTTCATCGAGGAGAATGAACTTGGGGTTGGTGGCAAGGACCCGGCTGATCTCCAGGCGCCTTCTCTCGCCGCCGGAAAGCACGCAAGCCTTCTGGTCATGGAGACGATCGATCCCCAACTCCTCGAGAAGACCCCTTGCCCGGCTTTTTCGTTCCGCCCTGGGGATGTCCAAAAGTTCCAAAACCGCAAGGACATTGTCCATCACCGAGAGCTTCTTGAAAACCGAGGATTCCTGGGGAAGGTACCCGATCCCCTTTCTGGCCCTCAGGAACATGGGATGATCCGTCACATCGGTATCGTCGAGGAAAACGGAGCCCTGTTCGGGTTTGATCATTCCCACGGCCATGTAGAAGGTTGTGGTCTTGCCCGCCCCGTTGGGCCCCAGAAGGCCCACCACCGTTCCGCTGGTGACCTTGAGGTTGACGTTGTCCACGACCGATCTGCCGTTGTAAATCTTTACAAGCTTCTGAAGCGATAATGTTGCCATACACCCTTGAAAATATCAATCGCCGAAAGGCTTGCCCCGTTGCCGGCGGGATGCCGGTACCGGGGGCCCCCTCGGGTCAACTTCGATTCGCGATATTGCTGTTGAAAATCCCCCGCGGCGTGAACGCAATTGCCGTTAAACGCTTCCGGCCGTCCGCCGCGCCTTTGAACTTTCTACACCACGGGACCCTGTAAAGCAAACGTTTCTTTTTGCAAATCCGCCGGTGAGGCACGAAAGCTGCAAACAGGGGGGGGCGGATCAGTCGAAAACCTTTTCGCTGGAGTGGATCACCGCCTGAACACGCCCGCTTTTTCCCTTTTCAACGGTGATCTTGTTGTCGGTCCGCCTCAGGGTGATCTTCTGGCCGGTGATGAAGTTTCCACCGGAACCGATCCTGGAGCCCTTGCCCGTGAGCACAAGCACCTTGCTCTCCGTGGTGTAGACGGCCTTTTCCGACATGGCCGTACGGTCGTCCATTTTGATGTTCACATTTCCGGTGGCAACGATCTTCTCCACGGATTGTCCGGCATCCCCGGCCTTGCCCTCTTTCTTTCCCTTGTTCTCCTTGTAAAAGAGCTCCAGCTTGTCCGATGTGATGACGGTGTCGCCCTGAACCGCCTTCACGTTTCCGGTGAACTCCACATACCGGGCGGCGCTGTCCGAAATGAGCCGATCCGCCGTGATGTCGATCTTGCCGCCGGCCTCCTTTTTCTCGGCCCAGGCGCAAGGGGCGGTCAGGGCCATGGAAAGGATCAGCAGCGCGGGCAGGAGCCTTTTGCAACGAGGTTTAAAATTCAAACATTTCATCGAATAATCCCTTTACGTCTCCCTGAAGCAGGGTTTTTCCCGTATTCAGGTTGTGGTTCATGGAACTTGCGGTGACAACCATGGAATCCGCCGTGATGGTCACGGCGACATCGGAGTGAAATATACGCTCATCGTGGTTGTAATGCAACGTCTCCGTGGCGATTTCATTGGTGTCCCGGGTGACCGTCACCTTGCCCCTGGCGGTCATGTCGTTGGTCTCGGTGTCGAGGATTCCCTCCCTGGCCGAGAGATGGGCCTCCTCGCCCTTTTCGAGGAAGAAGGTCACCGAAAGTTCGTCGAACACGGCTTTCCGGTCTTCCCTGAAATATTTTGCCGATTTTGCCGTGAGGGTCCACTGCTTCACGCCGTCCCGGGTGGACGTCTGCTCGATCTTGTCGAGGGCGAGGCTGGCCTTGGGGGTCACGCTCTTTTTGTCTCCGGAATCGTTCCCGAAAAAACGGTCTCCCATGAAGAGGAAGATGATTCCGCCCATGGAGAGGAAGATCAGGAGAAGGAGGAGCCTTCTGAGTTTCTTGGGGTTTTGGATCGAGCTGCGCATCATTTGAACTTTTCCATGATCGCGCTCCAGAGTCCCTTTGCCGCGAGGATCTTTTCACAGAGCTCCCTGACCGCCCCGCCGCCGCCGGGAGCCTCGGTAACCATATCCGCGGCGGAGGCAACCGCCCCGTGGGCGTCGGCAACGGCAACGGACAACCCGACCCGGTTCATGAGGGGAAGGTCCACGAGGTCGTCCCCCATGAAGGCGATCTCTTCGGGTAGAACCCCGGTTCTCTCGAGGATGCCGGGAAGCGCCTTGCCCTTTTCCCGGATACCGTCGAGCACCAGCTCGATTCCCAGGTTCCGGCAGCGGTGCATCAGGGCCCCGGCCTTCCTGCCGGTGACGATGCCCACGGATATGCCCGAATCCATGAGGAGCCGAAGGCCCAGGCCGTCCCTTACGTTGAACGTCTTTGTCTCCATTCCGTTGTCGTCGTACGTGATGGCGCCGTTGGTGAGCACGCCGTCCACGTCCAGCAGGAGGAGCTTGATATTTTTGAGTTTTTCATGATTCATGGTAATAACGCCTTTCGGATACCCGTGCTCCTTTTTATAATCTGCTTACCCTCCGCATCGGGTTATCCTGTCGATCTCCTTGAGCTGGAAAAACAGCCGTTCAAGCTCATCCAGCTTAAGGGAGTTGGGGCCGTCGCAGAGCGCCCTGTCCGGGTCCGGGTGTACCTCGAGAAAGATGCCGTCCGCTCCGCTTGCAACGGCCGCCCTTGCCAGCACGGGTGCGAACTCCCGCTGGCCGCCCGAGCTTTCCCCCTGTCCACCGGGGAGCTGGACGCTGTGGGTGGCGTCGAAGATCACGGGGCATGTCTTTTGAATCACGGGTATGCCCCGCATGTCCGCCACAAGGTTGTTGTAACCGAACGAAGTGCCCCTGTCGGTTATCACGATATCCCTGTTTCCGGTGCTTTGGGCCTTTCCCACGATGCCGGCGATATCCCAGGGGGCCATGAACTGCCCCTTCTTGATGTTCACGGGCTTGCCGGTTTTGGAGACGGCAAGGATCAGGTCGGTCTGCCGGCAGAGAAAGGCGGGGATCTGGATGATGTCCAGCACCTCGGCCGCCGCCGCCACCTCGCCCGGACCATGGACGTCCGATATCACGGGAAGGCCCAGCTCCGATTTTACCTCCGAGAGTATCTCAAGACCCCGCTCCATTCCGGGGCCCCGGTAGGCGTTGATGGAGGTTCGGTTTGCCTTGTCGTACGACGCCTTGAAAATAAAGGGAATCTCGAGTTTGTCGGTGAGAACTTTGAGATGTTCGGCGATCCTGAAGGTGGTGTCCCGGTCCTCCAGGACGCAAGGGCCCGATATCATGACGAGGGGGGCGGATGCCCCGATGGCGATGTCGCCGATTTTGACTGTTGTCGACATTGTCCTGTACTCTACTCCTTAAATATGTATATGTCCGTCGGGTCAACATTCCGGACCGTCGAATGAGGCGCCGGAACGCTCGAAACCCTTGAATCCGGCTGAACCGGCGGCGCCGATTTCGGTGATACTTGCCTGTTCCGGCCGGGTACTCGGACGGAATCTATCCCGCGCACCTTCAAAAGTCAAGGTGGTAAACCGGGGAGGTGGGGAGCGGTAAGTCCGGGGAAAAGAGACCTTGATATGTGCTTCCATTGCTGATATTGAAGGGGATCGACCGGATCTGGAAATCGGTCTGTAATCATTTGAAATTAAGAAGAAAAAACTAAGCTGGAAAGTGCGAAAGAAGAAAACGGGGAATGAGACTCAAAACAAAAAGAAAATCGGGTATTAAAAGACTGCTGACCATCGTTCTTGTTATCTGCCTGCTGCCGGTGGGCTGGGTGCTGGTCCAGCGCATGGAGGGGACCGTTCCCGAAGTGGGACTGAACCTTACCTCTTCGTTTCTGGGCGCTTCCGATGAACTGGTGGGGAACCTCGCCGATAAAGACACCGGGCTCAAGAGCGTTCGGATCGCCCTTTCAAGGGGAGAAAAGGAGGTGGTCCTCCTGGAAAAATCCTATCCCGCATCGGACCTGGTCAGGGGCGGAAGCGTGTCCGCCGACCCCATCCGCGTCCTTATCGAACCGAAGAAGCTGGGGCTGTCGGACGGCAATGCCCTCTTGAAGGTGAGACTCACCGATTACTCATGGAGGAGCTGGTTCAAGGGCAACACCACGCTGGTGACCAAGAACATGGTGATCGATACCAAACCCCCCGGAGTGAACGTCCTCACCCGCAGCCACAACGTTACCCAGGGCGGCGCGGGGCTGGTGATCTATTCGGTTTCCGAAGCCGATGCAAAGAGCGGCATCAACGTGGACGGGAACTTTTTCCCCGGCCATTCGGGCGGATTCTCGGATGCCAAGATCCATATGGCCTTCTTTGCCCTGGGCCATTCGCCGGATTCGGGAAAGGATATCTTCGTGACGGCCGAGGATCCCGCCGGCAACACCGCCCGGGCCGGCATTCCCTACTATGTCCGGAAAAAGCGGTTCAAGCGCGATACCATCGGCCTTTCGGACCGTTTTCTGAACTGGAAGGTGCCCGAGTTCAATGTGGCCGAAGGGGAAGGTAAGGAAAATCCCCTCCTTGAAAAGTTCCTGGTGATCAACGGCAGGATGCGGCGTGAAAACACGGCAAAAGTCCTTTCCGTTGGAGACAAAACGGAAAACGAGATCTTTTGGAAAGGCTCCTTCCTGCGGCTTCCCGCCGCGGCCCCAAGGGCCGGTTTCGCCGATCACCGCAGTTATCGCTATAAGGGGGAGGTCGTGGACAAGCAGTTTCACATGGGAGTGGACCTGGCCTCCATTGCCCACTCACCGATCCCGGCCGCCAACAGCGGGAAGGTCGTGCTGGTGGACGACATCGGCATCTATGGAAAGACCGTGATCATCGATCACGGTTACGGACTCTTCAGCCTCTACTCCCACATGAACAGCATCGATGTGGCGGAAGGGGAGACGGTGAAAAGGGGGGACGTGCTGGGTCGTACCGGCGTCACGGGCATGGCCGGGGGCGATCATCTCCACTACGGCATGATCATACACAATACGTTTGTCAACCCCATCGAATGGTGGGACGCAAGCTGGATCAAAAACAATATTTCCTCAAAGATCAAGGATATGAAATCCTTGTACCAATAGGAGCGTAACGGCTATGAAAGAGCATAAAGTCAACAAGACCTACCGCCAGATCAACGACAGGATCAAGTCCGGAGAGGTGGTGGTGGTAACGGCAGATGAGATCATCGATATCGTCAAGAAGGAGGGGCCGGTGGAAGCCGCCAAAAAGGTGGACGTGGTCACCACGGGAACCTTCGCGCCCATGTGTTCTTCCGGGGCCTTTATCAACTTCGGCCACTCCGTTCCCGGCATCAAGGCATCCCGGACCTGGATCAACAACGTCACCGCCTACGCCGGCATCGCCGCCGTGGACTGCTACGTGGGGGCAACGGAGCCCACCCTGGACGACCCCCTGAACAAGGTGTATCCGGGAGAGTTCAACTACGGGGGCGGTCATGTGATCGAGGACCTGGTTGCCGGTAAGAGCGTGAACCTCAGGGCGGCGAGTTACGGGACCGCCTGTTACCCGGGCAGGAAGATCGAAAAGGAGGTGACCCTTGCAGAGCTCCCCTCCGCGACCCTCTGCAATCCCCGGAACGCATACCAGAACTACAACTGCGCGGTGAACGTCACCAACAAGACGGTTTACACCTACATGGGAACCCTGAAGCCCAGGGTGGGGAATGCCAACTACTGTTCGGCGGGTCAGCTCAGCCCCCTGTTCAACGACCCCTATTACAGGACCATCGGCCTTGGCACGCGCATCTTCCTCGGCGGCGGGACGGGGTACGTCACCTGGAACGGGACCCAGCACAAACCCGCGGCGGAAAGAACGGAAAAGGGGATTCCCGTGACGCCGGCCGGAACTCTGTTCGTGATGGGGGACATGAAGGGGATGAACACCGAGTTCCTTCGGGGGGTGAGCATCAGGGGATACGGCTGCTCCCTTTCCGTGGGCCTGGGAATTCCCATCCCCATCCTCAACGAGGAGATGGCCCAGTTCACGGCGATCTCCGACGAGGAGATCTTTACCCAGGTGGTGGATTACGGCCACGATTACCCCAACGGCATCGGCCGCAGCCTGGGGCAGGTGAGCTATGCCGAGCTCAAGAGCGGAACCATCACCGTGGAAGGTAAAGAGGTGGCCACGGTGCCCCTTTCCAGCATGGTCAAGGCCAGGAAGATCGCCGAGACCCTCAAGGAGTGGATCGAAAAGGGTGAGTTTACCCTGGGCGAACCCCAGTTCACGCTGCCCTCGTGATCCCGGGCGCCAAATGAGAAACCGGAACTGCCGGATACTGATGTGATCATCGGTATCCGGCTTTTTGCTTCCCGGCGTGGATTCATCGTCATAGGCGCAGGGAAAGATTATAATACACATTCTGTTTCGCAAGATGGGTATACTACGCATACCACATCTAATATATGGTGTGTTTATTACGTTTCGTGTCCCATATCAATCATTCATGTGGCGAATCCCCGGGGGCACGGCGGCTTTGGGGTAAAGCGCATCGGAACCTCCGCGTCAATTCAGAGGCTCTTTTTTTTTCGATCGCACCGTGAAGTTTGGAGAGGTCGAGCCGGGTACACGGGGTTGAGGTCGGGGTTTCGACAATTATCCCTCCGGTTTTTATTCACCCGATCGGGATTGCGCTTTATTTTAAAGGCCGATTGAGCATATAATCAACAGATGGGGATATGGTACCCGTAACCGACAACCCTTTGTGATATTTCATTGTATTTCCCATGTCCGGTATCGCTCCCCGTAAGCATCGCGGATGGGAGCATCATATCGGGGATCACTGGGCCCCGCTCCAGGTGAACGATCCCCTTTTTTCCACGGGGCCGAGGCCGGGCGGGATTGGATGCGCCTTCTTGCGGGGGAGGGGGCTTATTATCGATGTATAACAAATCAACTTAACCGGAAGTGACTTGGCGGCCCCTGGGCTGCGGGGACATTTCCGAAATCCACTTCAAATCCGGGAAGCACCGGCGCCGGCAGGAAGGGATGCCGGGCCCAGCCGACCGAATCATGCACGGGAAAGGTAAAGGAAACGTTGAAAGCAACTAATAATGTCGCAGAGGGAGGGGAGAAGGTGAAGGAGCAGGGGACCAAGAGCGCCCTCAGGGAAAATATCGAGGCGATCGTCCTGGCCGTCATACTGGCCCTGTTTATTCGCACCTTCGTGGTCCAGGCGTTCAAGATCCCGTCCGGCTCCATGAAGCAGACCCTCCAGATCGGGGACCATATCCTGGTGAGCAAGTTCATCTACGGCGTGAAGCTTCCCTTTGTGAACAAGACCCTGATACCCGTGAAGGACCCGGAAAGAAGGGACATCATCGTGTTCGAATATCCCGAGGACACCTCCAAGGACTTTATCAAGCGGGTGGTGGGGGTCGAGGGCGACGTGATCCGCATCAAGAACAAGAAGCTCTATGTGAACGACGTTCCTCAGGAGGACGAGGCATTCGCGGTTCACCTGGACAAGATGATCTACCCCGCCCAGCTCCATCCCAGGGATAATTTCGGTCCCGTGACGGTGCCCGATAACAAAGTCTTTGTGCTGGGGGACAACCGGGACAACAGCCACGACGGAAGGTTCTGGGGTTTTGTGGATCTTTCGGCGGTCAAGGGAAAGGCCTTTGTCATCTACTGGTCCTGGGACAGTGACAAGTTTGGGGTAAGATGGAATCGTCTCGGGGATATCCTGAGGTAGGGCTCTCCGAATGGGGAGGAGGTGTTCAGGCGCCTCTCCATGTAACGGTTGGCCCGTTTTAAAGGCCCCGGGGCGGATCCGCTCTTACGATGGTGGCGCGGCGGAATATCCGCCGCCCATCGCCAAAAGCTCGGGACAGCCCTTTGGAGGACCCGGTACCTTCCTTTCTCTTCAACAATTTCTTTTATTAAGCACCCGAAACCTTTGACCGGTGTATCACATCGGGTGGACCGCCCTCGGTTTTTTCACCGGGGAATCCGGTGCCGTGATCCTGAGCCCCGGCCTTTTATCTCCACCTCTCCTTCCGAAGCGCAATCGATGGTTCCCGCGAAACAGTTCGAATAATGGAACCGACTTATTAAATGGATGTTAAAAACTCCGAATTTATTTGACATACGGTTAGGTGTCGTGGCACCTTAATAAAGGCTTTAGGCGCATGGATTTTTTTAAATGCACGATCGGTATGCTACGCGTGCCCATCGGAATTTGTTGTGTATTTATTATGTTCCTTGCCCCTTATTCTTTTTTATCGTGTTGATACATGGAGTATAATAAAGGCCATGGCGACGAAGGGGCAGGGAAAGAGGAGCAAAATAATAATTGCGGCAGGGGACGCGGTTCTGGCCCGGGGGCTGGTAAAACTGCTGTCGATGCATAATCGCGGCGTCACCCATGTCCAGACCGGCAAATCGGCCCTTAACCTGGTATCGAACAGGGTGTTTCACCTGGTGCTCTGTGATGATGCGCTCGGGGACCTGAGGGGGGTGGAGGTGCTTCGCTCCGTAAAGCGGAAGTTGCCGGAAATGCCCGTTATCGTGCTCTCTCGGTCCGCAGGAGCGGAAACCGCCGTGGAGGCAATGAACGCCGGTGCCTACGATTATGTGCTTCTCCCGTACGACGATGAAGAGCTCACCGCCTCCGTGGAAAAGGCGCTGGTCCAATGTGGTGGGACGGAACGAGAGTCCGTTGAGGGAAAGCTGCATTTCGGACGGATCGTCGGCGACAGCCCTCGTATGAGGCATATCCACGGCATCATGCGCCAGGTCGCAAGGACAAGGAGCAATGTGCTCATATCCGGCGAGAGCGGTACCGGAAAGGAGCTCATTGCAAGGTCGATCCACGGGGAGAGCGACCGCCGGGAACAACCCTTTGTGGTGATCAATTGCGGCGGAATTCCCGAAAACCTTATGGAAAGTGAACTCTTTGGCCACGAAAAGGGGGCTTTCACCGGTGCCGTGAGTGATCGAAAAGGCCTCTTTGAGCTTGCCCACGGGGGCACTGTTTTTCTTGACGAGATCGGCGAGTTGAGCCGGGTGCTCCAGGTGAAGTTGCTTCGCGCGGTTCAGGAGAGGAGTTTCAAGGCGGTGGGGGGGACGGGGGATATAGAGGTGGATATAAGGATCATCTCAGCCACCAACAAGAACCTGGAGGAGGAGGTGATCGAAGGGCGCTTCAGGGAGGATCTGTTTTACCGCCTCAACGTGATAGAAATCAAGGTGCCTCCCCTGCGTGAGCGTAAAAACGACCTCGGGATACTGGCCCAGTATTTCCTCGACAAGTACTGCCGTGAAATGGGGCGTGAGCCCGCCCGAATTTCTTCCTATGCGGTGGATCTGTTGAAAAAATACGATTTTCCCGGAAATATCCGGGAGCTGGAAAATCTTATCGAACGAAGCACCGCCCTTACCGATACCAACATCATCATGCCCGATAGCCTGGCCATTTCCATCCATAAGAGGCGGTGGGTCGAGGGGGTAAAGGGCAGGCGTTTCGACCTGGATGAGGTTGAAAAGGGGGTGGATATCGACGAGATACTCGGGGAGATCGAGCGGGGATACCTGAGAAAAGCCATGGAATTCAGGGAGGGGAACGTGGCCCGGGCTTCGGAACTGCTGGGAATCAGCCTGAGGTCCATGCGTTATCGTCTATCGAAACTGGGCATCGACAGGGGAGGGGGATCCGACTGACGTTTTTTGCCTCTTTGTGACACAAAATGTCACCCGAATGTGCGAATCATGGGGACCCTGCAAAAAACCGGGTTGCTTTCTGTTTATACATTATTTATAATTTAACAGATTTTAAGGGAATTTAACAAAAATGTCTCTCTTGGCATCTTCATTGCTGTTCATATAAACAAGTTCTACACGGCAGGGTTTTTTGGGGATCCTGTTTTTAGTATTACTCATAATGCGGTTAAACGCGGTATTATTTAATGCCTTTAAAAAAGGGAGGAAACAAGATGGTTAAGATGCATAGCTTATTGCGAAAGAGTGACAAGGGATTTACCCTGATCGAACTGATGATCGTTATCGCCATTATCGGCATACTCGCGGCGATCGCGATTCCCCAGTTCACCGCTTACAGGCAGAGGTCGTACAATGCTTCGGCTCAGGCGGACTTGAGGAATGCCATTACGGCCCAGGAAGCATGGTTCGTGGATAACGCCATTTACTGTACGACTGCGGCGGACCTTAACTCCTACGGCGTTACTCTTAGTACCAACGTGACTCTGAGTGTCGCCGCCGCAAGTGCAACAGGTTACACGATGAAGGCTTGGAACTCTTCGGGCAACGTGTCGTGGACGATTGTCGGACCCGGCGGTACCATGACCAAATAAGTGCGGCTTGGTGCAAGGATCAAGAATCTACCGGGGAGGTTTCGACTCCCCGGTTTTTTCTTCCGCATGCCGCTTCCGGCACGGTACACACTGTCCAACCAATTCTCGACAACTTGGCGGCAATGGAAGATCACGTAAGATCGCCTGGGGAATCTTTGTTGATTTTATTCCAGCAACATCGATCGGGCCTCTTGGAGTATTGAAACAACGTGATGCCGTTGGAGGTGAGCATGTTGAAAAATGCTGGTAAGTGTCACGGGTTTTCACTGATTGAGCTGATGATTGTCATCGCCATAATCGGGATTCTGGCCGCGATCGCCGTTCCGCAGTTCAATGCTTACAGGGTCAGGGCATATAACTCTCTTGCGCTTTCCGATCTGAAGGTGGCCTCACTGGCACAGGAAGCTTATTATGTCGTTAATTTAACGTACTGCGCGACAACCACGACCCTTAAAGGGGTTACATATGGTTTTACCACCGAAAGCAACAACGTTTACTTCGATATACTCGCCGCCAACAATACAACCTACTCGATGGTGACCTGGAACACGCTCGGATCCTTGTCCTTTGTTATCAGGGGGCCGGGCGGCACACCGAGTACCTTTTAAGAAATCGGGACAGGGTTTATCCTTCCCTGAAACGGCTCCTGTTACCTTTCCTCCATTCCTTCACTTAAGTAAAGCCTTTTCCCACTCACTGAATCTGTCTGATTGCTTTTTGCACACTTCTCCCAGAAAGGCGCCGAGGTCGGGGGAAAAGAATAAAGAGTGTTCTTTATCGTTACCCGTCAACTGTTCGATGAACTCCCTCAAAACGCTTTTGTCTTTGATTTTGTTTATGAAATTTAGAAGCTCTGCTTCGGCCTTGTCCTCGTGGCCCGCCATCAGATAGGTATCCGCAAGGTGGAGGTAAGCGCGGAGATCGTTGTCCGTGATTGAGAGGACGCGGTTGAGGTACTTGGACGCCATCCCGAATTGCCCCAGTTGTTTTAAGGCGATGGCAAGATAAAGGTGCTGTTGCGGATGGTTGTAGCCGCTTTTTTCCGCTACCCTGAGATGTGAAAGGGCCTTGGCCGGGGCGTTGTCTTTTAGATAATACAGTCCGAGGTTGAGGTGGCCTTCCGGCGCATTCGGGGAGAGTTGGAGCGCCGCCTTCAAATAATCCCTGGCGGAATCAACCTTTCCCAGGTGGAAAAGGGTGGTGGCGAGATTGTTGTAGGCCGGTGAGTAGGTGGGGGCGATCTCGATGGCCTTCTTGTAGTATATTTCGGCTTCCTTGTGGTTTCCCAGGTCTCCGTATGCCTTTCCGAGGTTGTAGTAGGTGATTCCCTTTTCGGTTTTCCGGTGGTAGGCTGGTTGTTCAAGGGCTTTCATGTAAAGGGGAAGGGCCGCCGCCGGAAAATTCGAAAGATGGTAGAATTGAGCCAGATTGTGATAGTTTCTGTGTAGGTTCGGCGCCTTGGAAAGTGCATCGGACCAGATGGTTCTCTCATTGCTCCATGCATCGTTTCGGATGGCCGTGGAAACGCCGAGAAGCATGATGAGCAGGATGGCGAAGGAAGATAGAACAACGCCCATGGCCCTGTTCCGGCGGTACTGTTCCAGCGCAAAGTGAAAACCTGCGGCGGGTGGTAGAAAAAGAAACATGGAAGGGATGTAGTTGCGATGCTCATAGAGCAGTTCCAGGGCAAATACCGTGGATTCCACAAGGTGATTCAAAAAGAAGAAGATGATGGAGAACGACAACAGGGGATATTTGCCCGCAAGGCGAAGGGCCGCGATCAGCAGGAGCGCGATCAATACAATGGAAATAATCGTGGTCGGCGGGGAGAAAAGTGAAGTGGAAATTTCGGTCCAGTGGGAAATGTTGAGCCTGCCTGAAACCGGATAAAAGAGGAGAGAAAGATAGAAAAGCAGGACTCGCGGTTCCGTGAGAAGGCGCTGTGCGATGTTGAACGGCCGCTCTTCGTAGCTTCTGATGAAGTTGAGTTCCGAGCTGAGATAAAGGTACTGGAACAGGAGGCCGGCTGAAAGAACAATAAGTCCGACTAGAGAAAACTGTTTGAGCTTTTTTCCGAGGTTGGTGTTCAGGTTTCCCTGGAACACGATCAATTCGTATAGGGCAATGGCGATTGGAACCATTATTGCGTTTTGTTTTGACCCGAAGGCCATGGCAAAGGTCAAGGCGCAGAGGATATAATGAAGGTTCCGCCATTTTCCCGCCCCGGAAAGTCTGGCTTTCAGGTAATGATACATGCTCCAGATATAGAACATACCGGCCATGGATGCCATCCGTTGTACAATATAGGTCACCGCCTGGGTCTGGACCGGATTCACGGCCCAGAGCACGGATGATAAAAGCGCGATAAAATATGCGCTCGATCGATATTTTCCGTTGAACCTCGGCAGGTTCAGGGTATGAAAGGTGAATAGAAACAGAAAAAAAGCGCTCAGAAAGTGGATGCCGATGTTCACCAGGTGATAACCGGTCACGTCCAGGCCGCCAAAATAATAATTCAGGGCAAAGCTGGCGCACGACACGGGCCTGTACAGGGAGGTGGGATGCTCTTTGAGCGAGAAAAAAGACTTTTTCAGTGCGGCCCACGACAGTTCGCTCATATGGATGTTGGAATTTGCGGTAATGTTGGGTTCGTCGTCGAAATGCCACGTGGCGTCCAGGGTGTTCGAGTAGACCAGGAAGATGATGATGAAAAGAAATGTTGCGGCGAAAAGGTTTCTACGCGCGGGTTTCATCTCTCTTTTTGATGCGGTGTCGGTTATAAACATGGTAGCGGCTTTCTTGTTTTGAATCGGTGTAACCGGTCGGTGTTGTCGGTTGTTTCCCTTTTGGATGGCGAGTGTTTGTACATGCGTTGCCTAAGGGGCAATCAACGATTGTATCACGGGACATCCCCTGAAAAGGTTGTGGTGAGTTGCGGAGGCGACGGAGGTCGTAGGGCATTCCGGGTAGGGATGCTTATTTTTCCGCAAGTATCACAAGGTGCCATCCCGCGAGTTTGCTGCCGAGTTCATAGAGGCGGCGCGGTGTCCAGGAGTAGACGGGCTCCCACCCGGCGCCGTAAAGGTACTCCACATGGATACTTGCATTGCTGAACCTGCCGAACATCTTTTTTACCTCGGATTTCGTGTAACGGAACACAAAATTGGCGTCTTTCGCACCGGCACGATTGTCCTTGGTGTTGTCAAAGGGAATATTGAAAATACGGTGGACCAGATTGTTCAGGGAGTGCCTGTGGTACAACATGATTGCGCATCTTCCGCCGGGGCGCAATACCCTGTAAATTTCGTCGATTCCCTTTTGAGGCGTTTGTGTATGGTGGAGCACGCCGAGGGAGTAAGCGCAATCGAAGCGATTGTCGGCAAATTCGAGTGATTCGGCATTTTGGTGGTACAGATCCCCGTCGATCCCCTTGTGCTGGAAATATTTTCTTGCCAGGGCAAGGTGTTCCCGCGCAAGGTCGATTCCGGTTCCGTTGAAGCCGTTGCCGATGAAATACCCGAGGTCCACCCCCATGCCGCACCCCACCTCAAGGAGGCGGGTGCCGCCTCCCCCTTTAAGGAACTTCAGGATTTTGGGAAGGTAATACAGGTATTTAACCCGTGACGATTCAATGATATCCCAATAGGCGTCACTTCCCCGGGCGACATCTTTTCCTCGGAGGTATATCTCGTTGTTTTTTTGCTCGCTCCAGAAACGATCTATCTCGTCAAAGATGTTTTCCGTTTTCCGATGTTTCCTGATCATAGTTCATGCCCGATCTGGTGTGCGGCCCGTCAATTTCATTGGAGCGGGGAAAAGCCCCGTCCCATTTGTGGCGGTCAAAGGACCGGCGAAAAAGTTCCGGTACCCGGCCGGATAACGGTTCAGTCGGGTTTCCGCGTTGGAATAAACCGTAATTAAATATCAAGGCCTTGTGTTTGGTTTGGCCGGATCTGACATTGACCGGCGTCCTCCTTAATTGCTACACAAAATAACGATGAAATACAATATAAAACATCGTATTTGTAAAGGACTCCGGCCCGACCCCCGGATGTACACATCGCTTTGATGCATTTGCGGCTGCAGGGCCGGTTGTTTCGGCCGGGTGAGCCTGTACGATTGAGTATTTATTACGAGGGCCGGGACAACAACCCGAGGTTGTTCTATGGAAAACTCAATTGTTTTCTGGGGATTATTCCTCCTTTTCGCGTTTGTCGGACAAATGGCTGCCTGTGGGGAGTAAGGAGTGAACTCAATGTGCTGGGCGGTTTTTCTGCCCAATGTCGCACACCTTTCGGCTCCGTTTCGATATGCGGCGCCCATGGCGTATCTCATCGGAATGGGCGAAATGAGTACATCCGGCGTTATGTACCGGAATATCCGGTGGTGCGATTCATTAACGAACGAGTGGATGAAAACGCGAAGGTCTTTTGCCTGTTCATTGGTGATTGGGGGCACTACCTTGACAGGGACGCTCTTTTCGACAACGGACAGTTCCGGGAGATGGCAAGGCGCGCCGTAAAGCCCGGGGAGATCCTTGCGGCGTTCAAGGCACGGGGGGTGACGCATCTGCTGGTGAGATTCGATATCCACGGCAGGTAGGTAAAAGAAATTATTGATGTCGACAAGAGGAAAATACTTGAATTCTTTTATAAAGAACATGTAAAATACATCTACTCCGAGAGGGGGGCGGTGTGTTCGAGTTGCGGTGACAAGGGGGAGGCGGGCTTGCCGTGAAACACAGCATGGCGTTTCGATAAGGCTCAACGTTGATGCCGGGAAAAATGTTCGGGCGATTTCCATTTCCCGTTACGCGGCGGCCATTGGGGGTGCCGAAAAACGACACATTGTTCGCGGGTCGATTTTTTACGGGAACGTCGACGGAGATGTTTTCGCAAAAAGTTCGAAGTTGATCGTGGGGGGATTTGATAATGGTGCCAAAAAACCGGAAGGCAACTTGATCTTGGCGTTGTTTTTCGTGTTCGATTATTTCTCGTGCCCCCGGGTTCCGGGGATCGAACAGGGCATGGGCGTTTTAACTCATAACCGTATCGGGTGAGGAATGTATAAGGGAAAGAGTATTTGTGTCGTGGTGCCGGCGCATAACGAGGAGACCCAGATTACCGGGGTCGTTGAAACCATGCCGGGGTTTGTGGATGCCGTGGTGATTATCGACGATGTGAGTGACGACAATACCGTTTCCGTTGTCGAAGGCCTGGTGAAGGAGAAGCCGCATCTGACCCTTATTGCCCACAAGGAGAACCTTGGGGTGGGCGGGGCCATTGCTTCCGGGTATGAGTGGGCAAGGGATGGAGGTTATGATGTGGCCGTGGTAATGGCGGGGGACGGACAGATGAATCCCGACGACCTTCCGGCGCTCCTGGATCCCGTGGTGGAGGGCAGGGCCGATTACACCAAGGGCAACCGCCTCTTCACGGGAGAGGCCTACAGGAAGATCCCCAGGGTGCGGTATTTCGGGAACGCCTTTCTTTCGCTCTTCACCAAGATCGCCTCCGGGTACTGGCATGTGGCCGATTCACAATCAGGCTACACGGCCGCGAATAAGCGGGTGCTCCACAGCATTGACTGGGGTATGATGTATAAGCGTTACGGCCAGCCCAACGATATTCTGATCCGTCTGAATGTTTACGATTTTCGGGTGGTGGATGTGCCCGTGGAGCCGGTTTACAATGTGGGTGAGAAGTCCGGTATCAGGATTCGGAAGGTTGTGTTCACCATCAGCTGGTTGCTCCTGAAGATGTTTTTCTGGCGGATGAAGGAAAAGTATATTATCCGTGATTTTCACCCTCTGATTTTTTTCTATAGTTTCGGAGGCGGGTTCTCCCTTCTCACCGTGCTTCTTTTCATTCGACTTTTTTTTTACTGGATCGTTACGGGGCATATCCCCCAGATCAATGCGCTCGCGGCCATGTTCTCCTTTGTGAGCGCAAGCCTCTTTACCCTCTTTGCCATGTGGTTCGACATGGAACATAATAAGAATCTCAAGTGATTCATGGATGGATCGGCCCGGTTGAAACAGGGCGGGTATCCGCTTCGGGAACGGGACCGCCGGGAATATCCGGTGCCCGTTCCGGTAAGCCGGGGCGCCGTTCGTCAACCTTCATGGGCAAGGCATAATTAACTGAGGAGACGATAATGTTTCTGGGACGGGAACAGTTCCATTGTCCGGATTACGGGTTTTTGGAAAAAGCATACATTCTCATGGCGGGAATCCCCATCATCGGTCTTCGCATAAGGGCCCGGAACATCTTTTCCCTGATTCCGGCGCGACAGCGGTTCGGCAGAATTCTCGATGCGGGATCGGGAACCGGTGTGATCACCTTTGGACTTGCCGCAAGATATCCAAAGGCACGGGTGACGGGGATCGACTGCCTTGCCCATGCCGTTGCGAGCGGTAGGGCGATCGCTGAAAAAACAGGGGTTCGAAATGTGAAGTTTCTCCTGAAACGGTTGGAGGAGTTGGAGGCGGACCATAAGTACGATCTTATCGTGTGCGTGGATATTCTCGAGCATATCGAGGACGATCAGGGGGCCCTGCGGCACCTCTTCAAGCTGGCGGACAAGGGGGGGGCGCTGGTGCTCCATGTTCCGGCCCTGTACCGGCGGTATCCCGTGTGGAAGCGACGGGTCAACTTTGACGTGCCCACCCATGTGAGGCCGGGGTACGAACCCGAAGAGATTGTCCGTAAGGTGACTGCGGCGGGTTTCAAGATCAGGCACTGCGGGTTTACCTACGGGTTCTGGGAAACGCTTGTGAACAACGTCGGTTACATGATCACGGGGGCGAAGATGAAGAACCGTGTGCTGTATGCCCTGGTATTTCCCATCCTGTATTTTCTTTCCTGGCTGGGACCCCGGGCCAGGCCGGAACGACTGGGGGCGGGGGTGTACGTGGTGGCCGATAAACCCGGGAGGTAGGGCGCCGCAGCCCGGAGGACCCCGGAAAACGGTCCCTGCGGAATTCGGGACCATGAAATTAAAATCGCCCAAAACCTGGACGGAGTATTGCCCGTGAAAAAAAAAATGAATGTATTGATCGATATTCTCCACCCCGCTCATGTGCATTTTTTCAGGGGATATCTGGAATCGGCTGAAAAGAGGGGGCACCGGGTGGTGATCACCACCCGGAACAAGGAGATCACCAACGCGCTTCTGGATCGGATGGGGTTTCCCTATATCCATGTTTCCACTCCGGCCAGGGGGTTGATTCCCATGGGGATGGAGCTTGTTCTGAGGTGGTGGAAGATCTATCGCCTGATGAGAAAACACGGGATACAGGCGGCCATGAGTATCGCCGGCCTCTCCACGGCCCTTCCCACGCGACTGCTTGGAATTCCCAATATCACATTCAGCGATACCGAGGATGCAAGGCTCAGCAACCGGATCGCCTACCCCTTTTCGGACCTTATCGTTACCCCCGAATTTTACCTGGACGGGCTTGGAAAAAAACACCGGCGATACAGGGGGCTTCAGGAATTGAGTTACCTCAAGTATTTTGACCTCCCCGGTGCCGCCGAAAGGGTCCGCTCTATGGGGCTGCCCCCAAAATACGTGATCATACGGCTGGTTGCCAAGGACGCCCTCCATGATGCGGGGATCAGCGGCATTCCCCTTTCCGAACTCGGGGCGTTGATCCGGAAGGTCGAGCCCATGGGAAGGGTTTACATTACAAGCCAGGCGGAGCTTCCCCCCGAATTCAGGGATTATCGCCTTGATGTGCCCATTGAGGACGTGCATGCGGTTCTGGCGGGAGCGGCCCTGTTTATCGGGGAGAGCCCCACCATGGCCGTAGAGTCTTCGGTGCTGGGAACTCCGGCGTTTCTCCTCAGCTCCAGGTGGCCGGAGCTGGGCAACATGGTCCGCCTTGAGAAGGATCATTGCCTGCTGAGGAACTTTTCCGAGTACGGGGAGCTCCTTGCTGCCGTCGACAATATCGAGGATCCGGTGAAACTCAAGGAGTGCTGGGGGGAAAGGGCAGGGCGGTTTCGCGAATCGGCAACCGACATGGGGCCTTTTTTGGAGCGTTTGGCGGTGGGTGCGGTCGATGGGAGGAGGCGGCATGGGGCGGGAGGATGAGCGCCGCGTCCGCATCTGCCTTTTGAGCTGGGCATACTGGACCGGGCGCGGGGAGGTTGTCCGGGATGTTCGGGAAAAGGGGGCCGGGTTTCTTGATGGAAAACCGGCATCCGTCCGGGGGCTGTTTTCGGGGATCGCCCGGAGCCTCTATTCTCCGCCCTCCGAGGACCATCCTCCCTCCGGCGGTATTTGGGGAAGCCCGGCGGTGGACGGAGCGTACCGCATGGTTTCAAGGGAACTGGGGATCCCGCCTGCGGCGTTCTGGCCCCGCAGTCACGGGACCGCGTTTATACTGAGCCATGATATCGACCGGATTCGCATGACCTACCAGGAGATACTCGCCGCAGTGAAGAGGGGGCGCCTCCGGGGGGCGGCAGTGGAGATTCTGCGTCTCTTCGAGCGATTAATCCTCGGAAGGGGGGCGGACCCATATGCCAACCTGGGAGAGATCCTTGAAAAGGAGCGGGAGTGGGGAGTGAATGCCGCGTTTTTTGTTCTCAGGGAGAAGAGGCGTTTAGGTTGCCTGTTGAAGCTCCAGCCGCAGCATTTTATCGGGGTTTACGATCCGGCTGAAATATCCGATGAACTCGGTGCACTTTACCGGCATGGGCACGAGCTCGGGGTGCACCTCTCCCTTGATGCCAATGCCTGCGGAAAAAGCCTTGAGAGGGAGCGGCGCTATCTTGGAAAGCACCTTCCGGGAAAGCTGTCCGGTGCGAGGAGCCATTACCTGCGCTTTACGGAAAAAACAGCGGAACTGCTTCTGGAGCAGGGATTTGATTACGATTCATCCATGGGGTTCAACCACTGTTGCGGGTTCCGCTGCGGAACGGCTTTTCCCTTTGTCCTTCACGAAAAAGACGACAGGCTTCTCTGGGAGCTTCCGCTCCATGCAATGGACACGGCGCTGTTCAGGAGAGGTTTCGGGGCGGACGGGGTCCGGGAGGCGCGGGAGGTTCTGTTTCCACTGATCTCCCTGGTGCGAAAGGGGGGCGGGATGATGATGGCGAACTTCCACCAGCGATACTTTAACGGCGAATTCCGATCAGAGGTGATGGGCCTGCTGGAGTCCGTGATCCTTCAACAGAAAGCGAACAACGCTTGGATAACCACGCCGGAAAAACTCCTCCGATGGTGGTTCGAGGAGAGGCCGAACGGATGAAAGTGAGCATTCCGTACCATCAGGGAGCCAGGATCAGGGGGGCCCTCGACAGGGTCTTGAGCCATTCCGAAAGAAACGATTTCGCTGGGTTTTCCAAATTCGACGCCATGAACTCCCCGTTGCTTGAAAAGACCCTGGGGTGGAGCAACTTTACACGACTTTTTGCCGTTCAGGTGCTGAACCGGGTACCCCTGGATCTCAGGACCCTCACGGGAGTCGTGAAGTCCAGGAACCCCAAGGGTATCGGCAATTTTCTCAGGGCACTGGGCAGGCTCCAGGAGTTCGAGCCGGATAATCTGGGAAGGAAGCGCGTGGAGGCGCTGGCGAACTGGCTTCTGGAGAACCATTCCAACAGGGACGGCGCTTATCGAGGCACCTGCTGGGGGTATAACTTCGCCTGGCAGACCCCCGGTTTTTATGCGCCGCGGTTTTATCCCAATGCCATTGTGACCGTTTTCTGCGCCGAGGGGTTGCTGAGCGCATACCGGGCGCTGGGAAAGGGGGAGTATCTGGATCGGGCCGTTGATGCGGCCCGCTACCTTCTGGGAGACCTGCCCGTTCTGGAGGAGGACGGGGACAGGAAATGCCTGGGGTATGTGACCGGTCCCCTGAACATGAAGGTGATCAACATCAACTCGGTGGTCGGGGGGTTCCTCGCCAGACTCGCGGCCCATACCGGGGAGTCGTCCTACCTGGAGGAGAGCCGGAAACTGATCAACTGGACGGTGGGCTGTAAAACAGGGGACAACGCCTGGCATTACACCCATCCGCCCACGGTTTACGTGAGAAACTACGACAACTATCATACCGGCGGTATTCTTGACGGCATCCTTGATTATATGGAAGCTTCGGGGGATCGATCCCACCTGGATACCTATTTGAGAGGCCTCGAGTTTTACCGCGACGAGCTTTTCGAGGCCTCGGGGGCGCCCAAATGGAGAAACACCCGTTCTTTTCCCCACGATATCCACGGCTCCGCCCAGGGGATACTGACCTTTGCCAAGGCGGCCCGGACGGCGCCCGCCTTCCTCGACACGGCAATGAGGACGGCGTTCTGGGCCATTGATCATCTCCAGTCCCCCGAAGGGGGATTCTACTATCAGAAGCACCGGCGCTTCACCTGGAAACTGGAGCTGATGCGCTGGAACAACTCATGGATGGCATGGGCGCTCGCGGAGCTTCTTTACGCTGAAAAGGATCGGGGGGCGGCGTGGGGCGAATGATTCCGAGGCTGAGGCCCTTTTTTGACGCGGATGACCTGAAGGCGGCGATTTTAGCCGATTCCAGTGCCGTGGAGCGGTTTGAAAGAGAATTTCCGGCGAAGGTCAATATGCGATACGGTCTGATGCTGCCCCACGGCAGGAGTGCCCTGTCGATTTTTTTGAGGGCATTCGACATCAGGGGAAAAAAGATCGTTCTGCCCGCGTACAACTGCCGGGTCGTGGCGTCGGCCGTGGTCGAGAGCGGAAACATTCCTGTTTTTGTGGACACGGAAGAGGGCGGTGGTTTCAATATGGACCTGTCCGGGGCCGCCGGTGCGGTGGACGGAGACACGGCCGCCGCGGTGGTGACCGCCATGTACGGCTTTCCGGTGAACAGGCGGGCGCTGACGGCGTTCAAACGGGAACACCCCGGGATCATGGTGATCGGAGACAGTGCCCTGGCCCTGTTCACCCGGGAGAAGGATCGCTGTTTTTGCGAGGATTTTGATTTCTCGTTTTTTAGTTTCGGTCTGGGAAAGCAGCTCTCCACGGTGGAGGGGGGGATGCTGGTGACCAACTGCCGGGAATTGTACGAGAAGCTGCGCCGTGAGCGGGAGCGGTCTCTGATTCCCGCCTGTGTGGGGAGTTTGCTGAAAAATGCGGCCCTGCTCATTGGCGGAGGACTGCTGTTCAGAACATCCCTGTACCCGATGCTCTATTTTTTTTCTGAAAAGACCCCTTTTCTCAACAGGGTCAAGGGAACCGAGGTGGGGGTGGAGATACTGACACCCGAAGCGTCCGGGGTGATGCCCGGAGCATTTCAAGGCGCGGTGGGTTTGTGCCAGCTGGCGAAAATGGATGAGAATCGTATTCGAAGGGAACGGATCGTCAAGCACTATCATGGGAAACTGGGGGGGATGAGCAGGGAACTTGTGGAACTGCCCCCCCCCTGTCCCTATGTCAGCCATTTTCCCATTCTCTCGGATCACAGGGACGAGATTGCCGCATACCTCCTTGAAAGGGGAGTGCATGCAACGAATGTGTTCAACCGGATGCCGGAGGATCTGCCGCTGCTCGGAAGGTTCGCTGCGGGAAGCTATCCTGCGGCCCGCCGGATTACCGATCGCTGCCTGCTCCTGCCCCTGTACCCCCAGTTGGGGCAAGGGGAGCAGGAGCATGTCGTCGCCTGCCTGTTGGAATGGGAAAGGGTGAAGATGAAAAAAAGGGGATGATCGGGACGGCGGTTTCCCGGTAATGCCGTGTTTCAGGAAGAAGCGCCCCTGTTGCCGCAGGTGGGGACGGAACCCCCGGGGGGCGTCTTTTTCATTACCAGGCAGAGGTCTCCCCCCCATCGATCGACAAGGGCGCCCAAAAACCTGTCCAATGCATACAGCACCCGGGCCCCGGCAAGGAACAGGGGACTGTCCGATGTTGCCCGCTTGGGAACGGCGTAGGCGGCTTTTATCAGGATGCCGGGCAAGTTTCTGAAATCCCGGGTGGAAAAATGTCGGCAGGAACCCAGGCTGTACAGGCCCGATTTCACCATTAGCCGGCGCAGGGGGGTCATGAAGCTCCAGAAGTTGGAGACGATGATCACCATGGTGCCGCCCGGTTTCAGGACCCGAAGGCTGTCCAGGAACGCCTCTTCCCATGGATTGATATGGGACAGCACCACCCGGCTCCAGATGTAGTCGAAGGTCCCGTCCTGAAAGGGAAGGCCCCTTGCGTCCGCAACGGCCGTCTTTGCATGGCGCGCGGCAAGTCGGCACATGGAAGGGCTGATGTCCACCCCGACAACGTCCCGGGAGATTTTACCCAGCAGGAAAAGATGGGAACCGGTTCCGCAGCCAACGTCAAGAATCCGGTCTCCTTTATTGGGCAGATGTTCCGGTGCAAGGGATAGTTTTCTGTTTTCGACCTCGATCATCTCATAGGTTTTGGAAAGACCGTCCCAGAGGCGGTCGTCGTGGTCATGTGTCATTCTTTCGAGCCTTTATGAGGTAGTAACTTTCAAAATACCTGGACAGGGGACCCCTTGCCAGCACCCCGGAAACCAGTTCCTGTATCCTGCCGGCGGCGGTCCGCCTGCGATATACAGGGGTCATGTACGTGACCGCTTCGATGGAAAAGGCGTTTTTTTGGAGCATGGCCGTGAGGCGCTCCTCTGGAATGAGGATCTCCTCGGGTGAAAAATGGGTCGTTGTAAAGGTTTTCCTGAAAATGCTGTTCTTGCTTGAAACGAGTTTTCGCTGGGGGTGGTTCATATTGGGCTCGAAGATATACAGGAATCCGTTGGCGCTCAGGACCCTCCCGATCTCCCGGACGGCCTTTTCCAGGCTGGGGATATGGTGAAGCGCTGCCGTGCAGAGCACGAAATCGAATAAACCGTTGTCAAACGGCAACGCCTCCCCGCTTCCTTGGACCGGTATGATCGAATGGGATCTTTCAAGGAGACTGAAGGAGATGTCGAGTCCCACCATGCTGCTGTTTTCGATATAATCGGAAAATGCGCCCGATCCGCACCCGAACTCCAGACCGAATTTCCCGCCGGGAACGGAAAACCGGTCCAGAACACGGGTGTAGGAGGCGTCGGTCAGGGTCTTGAAACTGCCGTCTTCGCATGCATCGTAGCTGTTTTCCCAGAACTCCTTTTCGCTTGCCTCCTCTGTCTTGAGAAAGGCCGGCAGGAATATGGGAATGTTATGCTTTACGGTATAAACTTTGCCGCAGCCCCTACATTCCATCTCCCCGGCCTTGTCGTGCACCAGGCGACCGCTGCATTCAGGGCATTTAAACCATTCCGCTTTCCATCTTTTTTCAACCATATCGGCTCCTTTATTCAGTTGTGGCGATTCCGGCCCGGGTGTTTTTGGGGGTGTTGTTGACCTTGGAAACCTTTGTCCTCGCCTCTTGAAACGCGGCATTCACGGTATTCTTCTTCCAAGTCAGGCGGAGTATGACCAGAAGGCCGAACAGGGTGCAAATCCCCCTGTCGAAGAGATAGGCAAGAAGCGTTGTTTCCGGCGCAACGCCGATCCCCCTGAAAAGGGCCATTGCGCTTCCCTCTAGAAGACCGAGGCCGCTGATGGTCACGGGAAGATAGCCCGCGATTCTTGCCGTGAAGTTGACGAACATCACCTCGAAGATCTCCTTGTGGACGCCAAGGGCCATGAGGGCGATCCAAATCATGTATGCCCCCACGAATGCCCGTACAAGAGTGCAGAAGATGTTGAGCAGGAGGAGGCCTGGATAATTGAGGAAAAAGGAAACAACGGCTTCGAGGTAGTCCCTTGCCGTGGGGAACAGGCGATCGGCCACATGATGCTTCACCAGTTTTCTCAGGGGGCGATAGTAGATGCACACAAAGGGCACGGCCAGCAGGACAGGGAAAAGAACGAATAAAAACCCCTTGAAGCGGGGGAGGAAGAACCAGGCGCCCACAAGTGAGAGGAGGCCGTTGACTCCGACCGTGACAAGCTTGTCGACGCTCGTTACGGACAGCCCCCGGCTCACCGGGATGCCCTCTTTTTTCAGAAGATAAGCAGTGGAGCTGAGTTCGCCGATGTAGGCGGGGGTGAACATTCCCACGGAAAGGGAAACGCTGAAGAGGGAAAGGATCCTTGGGAACGGGATCTTTTTAAGGGAGACGACGATCAGGTAATAGTTCAGGGCGCCCAGCAACAGGAATATGAAGAATAAAAAAACGAGGGCAAGGATGTAAAACAGATCCAAGCGGCTCATTTTCGATGCCAGTTCCCCGAATGAAACGATGCTCGCGATATACCCGGTCAGTGCCAGGGTTATGGCGATTTTTATTAAGTATGTCAGCGTTTTTTTCAAAGTTTCTCCTTGGATTTGGGGCATTAGAAAAGCTCCCATGAAAAGGGCCAGAACCACAAGAGCCCCATGTCGAACATCCACATGCGATATGCCCAGTCTCCGGCAAGATGAAAGAGGCCCCCCAGAAAAACGGAGGTGGCGATCATCTTTTTTTGTTGGAAAAACAGGGCTGTGATAAAGGAGACGGCAACAAGGTAAAAAAGGCTGTGGGTCCATGTTCCCGAGTTCAGATAAAAACCGAGCGCAAGGGAAGCGTCCTGCCTCAGAATTGTACTGGAGGCGATTCGAAAGGTGAGATGATCCAGATCCATGAGCAGAGTGGAGGCAAGCAACAGCATTGAAAGGCTCAGCTCTTTTCCACTTACCTTGGCCGCATAATAGATGCCGGTTCCCACCAGGGAGTGTTCGACCCAAGTCATCCACTCCTCCTTTGGGCAAAACCGTTCCGGTTGAATTTGAACTCCATTAAAAAAAGAGCGGCAATAACGGGTATTGTCAGAAGGGAGAGAAAAACTCGCCGGGAGGCGGTGCCCCTGTACGTGGACAGCGTAAGCAGGTGGAGTTCATGATTTTCGGAGACCCGCACGACCGCCAGTACTTCGGTTCTGGGGGGCGGCGGGTTTTCAAGGTTTGTTTGAATTTTCATCACGGTTCCCGACCTTCCCCGGAGCTTAAGAAAGCCCTCCCCCGACTTTTGTACGTATCCCGTTGTTCTCATGGATTCATCGGCAAGCTGTTCCATGTTGGCCAGGAGCATTCGAGGGGATACCGCGAACGCTCCGTGATAGGGGGGATCCCGGGTAAGGAGGAGGGCTCCCAAGGCAGCCGCCACAAGGGCGATCAACAGCCGCGATCTATTTTTCAGCAAAAAAATCACGGGTATGTTCACAGATATAGGTGATCTGCGCCTCCGAAAGTTCCGGGTACATGGGAAGGGAGAGGATATCGGCGGATTGCGCCGACGCCCTTGGAAAATCTTCCGGCCCATGCCCGAGGCGGGCATATGCCTTTAGAAGGGGCAGGGCAATGGGGTAGTGGATTCCCGTTGCAACGCCCTTGTCCGAAAGATAAGCCCTCAGCGCGTCCCTTTTTCCATCCGGAACGCGGATCACGTATAGGTGGTAAACCGAGCGCACATGGGAGGATTCGGGAGGCGTCGTAACCCCCGTTCCCTTCAGGAGATCGTTGTAGAGCCCTGCATTACGCCTTCGCATATCGGTCCATTTGGGCAGGTGTTTGAGCTTGGTGGAGAGGATGCTTGCCTGGAGACCGTCCAGGCGGCTGTTGATCCCCTCGAAAAGGTGGTCGTATTTGTCGGATCTGCCGTGATTCGCGGTCATGCGAATTTTTTGGGAGAGCTTGGAATCGTTCGTCACCACGGCACCGGCGTCCCCGTATGCCCCGAGGTTCTTTCCCGGATAAAAGGAGAAGCACCCCGCATGGCCGATGGTGCCCACCGGTTTTCCCCTGTACAACGCGCCGTGGGCCTGGGCCGCGTCTTCGACCACGACCATCTTGTTCGCCTCGGCAAGTTCCATGATCGGATCCATGTCGGCGGGGTGTCCGTAGAGGTGAACAGGGATGATCGCCTTGACTTCCGGGGTCACGAGGGACTTAAGGATGGGGATGTCGATGGTATGGGTCTTATCGTCCACATCGCAGAAAACCACCTGGGCGCCGGTTTGGGTCACGGCTTCCGAGGTGGCGATAAAGGAGTTTGCCGGCACGATGACCCGGTCTCCCTCTCCGACCCCCGCGCATCGCAAGGCGAGGTAGAGTGCGTCGGTTCCGTTGCCCGTGCCGATGCAGTGCTCCGCCCCGCAGAATGCCGCGAACGCCTGCTCGAAATCCTTCACAAAGGGGCCGCCGATAAAGGCGGTTTTCGATATAACCGAAGCCGCTGCCCGGTCGATCTCCTCCCCGATCTCTTCGTACTGGGCCTTGAGGTCCACAAAGGGTATGTTCATCTGTCTCCTTTCGATCCGAGGCCCAGTCGGCATTTTTCGGGCATGAATTTCACCGCGACTTCCCGCCCCGTTTCAACGGATTCGTACATGGCCGTTATGATCTCGAGGGAGCGTCTGGCCTCGAGGCCGTCCACCAGGGCGGAACCGCCCTTGTCCAGGGTCTCGATGACCCCCTTCAGGTATTCGCCGTGGTTGTACCCCCACTCCGAAGGGGTTTTGCCGTGGTTTTCGAAAATCTCCTCGTCCATGGGATGGGGCGTGTCGAACTCCCAGGTGTGAAGCTCGTTCATGAAGTAGCCGCCGATGACCACCGTTCCCTTTTCCCCAAGGATGCTGATGGAGCCTTCAAGGTCCCGGGGGCGGGTGGCGGTGGTGGCCTCGATGATCCCCACGGCGCCGCTGCCGAACCGGAGCAGGGCCGCGCCCGTGTCCTCGGTTTCGATGGAGACCAAC
>PPCM01000510.1_pt1 | contig 32240 bp, 28 predicted proteins | sample 1555541 | NCBI WGS metagenome assembly PPCM01 (sample SAMN05284479, study PRJNA326546) | Marine sediment metagenome, whole genome shotgun sequencing project. | isolation source: marine sediment | place: Germany: Wadden Sea | collected 2012-09-05
AGAAGCCGAAGAAGGACGTGGCAAGCTGCGATAAGCCCCGGAGAGGTGCAAACAACCTTTGATCCGAGGATTTCCGAATGGGGAAACCCACCTATATTAATCAATAGGTACCCATAGCTGAATAAATAGGCTATGAGGAGGTAACGGGGGGAACTGAAACATCTAAGTACCCCTAGGAAGAGAAAGAAAAATCGATTCCCTTAGTAGCGGCGAGCGAACAGGGAAGAGCCCAAACCATGGAGTTTACTCTATGGGGTTGTGGACACATTCATTAAGATATGGCATTTGTAGTCGAATATGTCTGGAAAGGCAAACCGAAGAGGGTAACAGTCCTGTAGACGAAACAAATTAAGTATTGAGTGTGATCCAGAGTACCACGAGACACGTGAAACCTTGTGGGAAGCTGGGGGGACCACCCCCCAAGGCTAAATACTCTCTAGTGACCGATAGCGTATAGTACCGTGAGGGAAAGGTGAAAAGAACCCCGGAAGGGGAGTGAAATAGAACCTGAAACCTTATGCTTACAAGCAGTGGGAGCGTTAAGTGACCACGTACTTTTTGTAGAACGGGCCAACGAGTTATGGTATGTAGCAAGGTTAAGGTGTTAAGCACTGGAGCCGTAGCGAAAGCGAGTCTTAATAGGGCGTATAGTTACATGCTGTAGACCCGAAACCGGGTGACCTATCCATGAGCAGGTTGAAGCGGGAGTAAAATCTCGTGGAGGACCGAACCTATGTCTGTTGAAAAAGGCTAGGATGACTTGTGGATAGAGGTGAAATTCCAATCGAACCCGGAGATAGCTGGTTCTCCTCGAAATAGCTTTAGGGCTAGCCTCGAGTTAGAGTCATGGGGGTAGAGCACTGAATGTCTGAGGGGCCTTCACCGGTTACCAAAGACTATCAAACTCCGAATACCATGTACTTGATGCTCGGGAGTCAGACTATGTGAGATAAGTTTCATAGTCGAAAGGGAAACAGCCCAGACCATCAGCTAAGGTCCCAAAGTGTAAGTTAAGTGGAAAAGGATGTGGGATTGCGTAGACAACTAGGATGTTGGCTTAGAAGCAGCCATTCATTCAAAGAGTGCGTAATAGCTCACTAGTCGAGTGATCCTGCGCCGAAAATTATCGGGGCTAAAACTTACCACCGAAGCTATGGATATCTATTTATAGATATGGTAGAGGAGCATCGTGTACCGGGTTGAAGCAGAATTGTCAAGTTCTGTGGACTGTACACGAGAGAGAATGTTGGCATGAGTAGCGAGAGATGGGTGAGAATCCCATCCGCCGAAAACCCAAGGTTTCCTGAGGAAGGTTCGTCCACTCAGGGTTAGTCGGGGCCTAAGCCGAGGACGAAAGTCGTAGGCGATGGACAACAGGTAGAGATTCCTGTACCACCGAAAATCGTTTGAACGATGGGGGGACACAGAAGGATAAACTGAGCACACCGTTGGTTGAGTGTGTACAAGCAGTGAGGGAGATAACGTAGGCAAATCCGCGATATCAATTCTGAGCTGTGATGTGGAGTGAAATTTAGTAGCGAAGCAGTTGATTTCATGCTGTCGAGAAAATCCTCTAGTGAGATTGTAGGTGCCCGTACCGTAAACCGACACAGGTAGGTGAGGAGAGAATCCTAAGGCGAGCGAGAGAACTATTGTTAAGGAACTCGGCAAAATGACCCCGTAACTTCGGGAGAAGGGGTGCCTGCATTATGCAGGCCGCAGTGAATAGGCCCAGGCGACTGTTTAGCAAAAACACAGGTCTCTGCTAAATCGAAAGATGAAGTATAGGGGCTGACGCCTGCCCGGTGCTGGAAGGTTAAGGGGAAGTGTTAGAGTAAGCGAAGCACAGAACTTAAGCCCCAGTAAACGGCGGCCGTAACTATAACGGTCCTAAGGTAGCGAAATTCCTTGTCGGGTAAGTTCCGACCCGCACGAAAGGCGTAACGATTTGGGCACTGTCTCAACAATAGACTCGGTGAAATTGTAGTACCGGTAAAGATGCCGGTTACCCGCAGCAGGACGGAAAGACCCCGTGGAGCTTTACTGTAGCTTGATATTGGATTTTAGCATTACATGTACAGGATAGGTGGGAGGCTTGGAGCCCGGAACGCCAGTTTCGGAGGAGCCATCCTTGGGATACCACCCTTGTAATGTTGGAATTCTAACCATGTGCTGTTATCCAGTACTGGGACAGTGTCAGGTGGGCAGTTTGACTGGGGCGGTCGCCTCCTAAAAAGTAGCGGAGGCGCCCAAAGGTTCCCTCAGCGCGGTCGGAAATCGCGCGAAGAGTGCAAAGGCAAAAGGGAGCTTGATTGCGAGACATACAGGTCGAGCAAGTACGAAAGTAGGGCTTAGTGATCCGGTGGTTCCGAGTGGAAGGGCCATCGCTCAACGGATAAAAGCTACCCCGGGGATAACAGGCTTATCTCCCCCAAGAGTCCACATCGACGGGGAGGTTTGGCACCTCGATGTCGGCTCGTCTCATCCTGGGGCTGAAGAAGGTCCCAAGGGTTGGGCTGTTCGCCCATTAAAGAGGCACGCGAGCTGGGTTCAGAACGTCGTGAGACAGTTCGGTCCCTATCCGCTGTGGGCGTTGGAAACTTGAATGGAGCTGTCCTTAGTACGAGAGGACCGGGATGGACATACCTCTGGTGTATCTGTTGTCTTGCCAAAGGCATAGCAGAGTAGCTACGTATGGACGGGATAAGCGCTGAAGGCATCTAAGTGCGAAGCCCCCCATAAGATTAGGTTTCCCGATACAGATTTATCTGTAGATAAGACCCCAGAAAGACTATCTGGTTGATAGGTCAGAGGTGTAAGTGCAGCAATGTATTTAGCTGACTGATACTAATAGGTCGAAGGCTTGACCAAAAGCTTATTTGATGTTTTAATCATTGTTTAGTTTTGAAGGTATATATACTTCAATATAATAAAAATCTAGTGACAATAGCGAAGAGGATACACCTGTTCCCATCTCGAACACAGTAGTTAAGCTCTTCAGCGCTGATGGTACTTGGCGGGAAGCTGCCTGGAAGAGTAGGTCGTCGCTAGTTTAGAAAAAATACTTGTTATTTATGACAAGTATTTTTTTCTGTATTAGAAATAATCCATAATATAGTATTGTTAACATATTATCGGTGAAATAATGTATAATATAGAAAGATTAATTAAAGGGAGATATATATGTATTTACGAATTATATTTGTAGCGGCACTGTGCTTGCCTGTAGTATATATCATTCATATATTATATAACTTGCTTAAGCAGAGTGTATTCTCTGAAAAAGTTGTAAAAGAAAGTGACACAAAGAAAAAATATAATCATATGAACGATGATATATATTTAGAGTTCATTAATAAAAAAAACAAATCTAATGATATTGAATCATAATAGGAGACTAAAATGAAAGGTATTTTCATTACACTTGAAGGTCCTGATGGATCTGGTAAATCTACACAGATAAATCTGCTGAAAAAGCATTTTAATCAAGTAGGTAGAGATGTTATATTAACGAGAGAACCTGGTGGAACAATTATCAGTGAAAAAATAAGAGAAGTTATATTAGATAATGATCATACAGAAATGGGTTACGTAACAGAAGCATTATTATACGCAGCTGCAAGGGCGCAACATGTTGAAGAAGTTATAATACCAGCGTTAACAGAAGGAAAAATCATAATATGTGATCGTTTTGTAGATTCTAGTTATGTCTATCAAGGTATTGGTAGAGGTCTAGGTGATGTAGTTAAAACGATCAATGATATAGCTATAAAAGGATATATGCCGGACATTACTTTTTTATTTAAATTAGACCCTGCAGTAGGGAAAAGTAGAATAACTAGTAACGATAGATTAGATATGGAGAGTATTGCATATCATGAAAAAGTATATCAAGCATACATCGAATTAGAGAAAATAGACCCAACTAGAATTAAGGCAATTGATGCAAGTAAAAGTATAGAAGAAGTACATCAACAGATTATAACATACATAGATACGTTGATTTCTCAATAGGAGAGAATATGAGTATAGAAAAAATAATTGGGCAAAATCTTGCGAAAAAAATAGCAAGACAATCAATTAAAAATGAGCAAGTGTCCCACGCTTATGTTATAGAAGGTCCGGTGGGTATAGGGAAAAAAGAATTTGCATTAAATTTCGCAAAAGGAATTACGTGCAAAGATATTAAAGATGATGCATGTGACAAATGTAGAGATTGCATAAGAATAGAACATGGAAATCATCCCGATATATATTGGATAAAACCAGATGGAAAATCAATTAAGAATGATCAAATTGAAGAAATTCAAAGGCATATGAATAGAAAGACATTTGAAGCAGATAAAAATATTTTTATTCTTGAAAGTGCTGAGACAATGACTGTTCAAGCACAGAATAGATTTCTAAAAATGCTAGAGGAACCAACAGGCGATTCGGTGATTATTTTTCTAACATCAAATGAGCATATATTATTGCCTACCATTATATCAAGATGTACAAAAATAAAATTGAATAATTTGCCACAAAGTGAGATTATGCAATATATGGAAGATAAGTATCAATTAACATCTAGCAATGCAAGACTTATTGCAAATTTTTCATATGGAATTATCGGTAGAGCTGAGATGCTTCACGGATCAGAAGATTTCACAGTGATAAAAGATAAAGCAAAAGACATATTTATATTATTATTAAGCAATGATGAAAATGATTTTTTAGAAGTATTAGATGCATTTGATAGTATTAAAGATGAGATTCATACAGTTTTAGAAATGCTAAACTTCTTTTTTAGGGATTTAGCAGTACTGGATGCTACTGAAAACAATAATATTATTATTAATAATGATAATATAAAGACAATAGAAAAGTATTCAGATATAATAGGTTATGCGAAAGCATTGAAATATATTGAATATATCGAGGAAGCTAAAAAAGATTTTAATAGTAATATCAATTATAATCTAACTATTAAAAATCTCTTTTTGAAAATACAGGAGGAACGTCATGGTAAAAGTCGTCGGAGTTCGATTTAAGAAAGCTGGAAAAATATATTATTTTGACCCAGTAGATATGGACATAGAAACAAATGAAAAAGTAATAGTTGAAACATCAAGAGGTATCGAGTTTGGAACCGCTGTTATTGGAGTAAAAGAAGTTGATGAAAAAGATATAGTACAACCTTTAAAGCAAGTTATTAGAATTGCAACAGAGGAAGACCGAAATCATCACCAAGAAAATATTAATAAAAAAGAACGTGCATTAGAAATTTGCCAAGAGAAAGTAGAAAAACATGAATTAGATATGAAATTAATTGATGTTGAGTATACATTTGATAATAATAAAATAATATTTTATTTTACTGCTGAGGGTAGAGTAGACTTTAGAGAATTAGTAAAAGATCTTGCAGCAGTGTTTAAGATGAGAATAGAACTAAGACAAATAGGTGTAAGAGATGAAGCGAAAGTACTAGGAGGTATTGGTGCTTGCGGCAAAAATTTATGTTGCGCTTCTTGGCTAGGGGAGTTTGAGCCTGTTTCAATTAAAATGGCAAAAGTCCAAAACCTATCATTAAATCCTACAAAGATTTCAGGGATTTGTGGCAGACTTCTGTGTTGTTTAAAATACGAGAGTGACACATACTGTAAGCTGAGAAATAAATTACCAGATGTTGGCGATAAAGTAAAAACGCCAGATGGTAATGGGATTGTTATTTCCAACAGTATTTTAAGAGAAAGTGTTAAAGTAAGACATTTTTCTGATGAAAAAGAAGAGAACAAGCTAAGTGATGATGTTGAAACATATACAAAGCATCAAGTAAAAATATTAGGTGGAAACAAGAAAAAGAAAAAAGAAGAATCTGAAGACGTTGATATGAAGGAATTAAAAGAAATACTTGATGAGTAAAAGAGGTTCAAATGAAGAAAATAGTACTGTTTCTTGTGCTTATATTATTGACAGGCTGTACATCAGATACTGAAGAACCACTAAACACGGGCGAGGAGCCTGTTACTTCTAGTGCAATAATAAGCCAAAGTGTTCTTTTTGAAAATGATCAAGCTTATAATATAAAAGTTATGGATAATGATAAAAATGAACTAGAGTTATTTAATACTTTTTCTACGCCTACAGTTCTATATTTTTGGACCACATGGGCAGAAGAAAGCGATATTGTGAATGGAATTATCCATGAAGTCAGTATGCAATATGATGACATTGATTTTATTTCAGTCAATGCATTGGCATTAGAAAAAGACAGCTTAGAAACAATACTTAAAGACATCAGAAAATCTAACTATAACTACAACGTGTATTATGACTATAACAATGAAGCAACGCAGACGTACCATATAAGTTCCTTCCCAACAATGTATGTTATAAATACAGAGGGAACAATAACTGAGATATTAAGAAACAGAATAAGCAAAGAAGATATATTGCAGGCATTACAAGAAATAGAGTAAAAAAAGGCTTACTATTTGTAAGCCTTTATTATTGGATAAATGGAAGTGAAATGTATGAGATTATTAAACCAAGAAAAAATTGATGATGTTCAAATCAATGGATTGAAAATAATACAAAGACAAGACTGGTTTTCATACGGTGTAGATGCAGTTGCTTTAGCTGATTTTGTAGATGTGAAAAAAGGGAAGCGTATTTTAGATATGGGAACGGGAACAGGTATTATTCCATTGCTATTATCAGCATTTACTAGTTATGAAGAAATAATAGGGATAGAAATACAAGCATCTGTGGCAAAAATGGCACAAAAGAGTGTTGTACTTAATGAATTAGAAAATAGAATTTCAATTGTGGAGATGGACATAAATGATAGTATTGCTCAATTTGGAAAAAATTCATTCGATACGATAGTAACAAATCCACCATATATGGCTTTTGATGAAGGGATGCATAACGAGAATGAAGTGAAGGCAATATCAAGACATGAAATTAAAGCAGAACTTGAAGATATTGTGAACATAGCTGCTGATTTATTGAAAGACAATGGTAATTTTTACATGATACATAGACCCCACCGTCTAGTAGATATATTTTATTATTGTAGAAAGTATAGGCTTGAACCAAAGTTGGTAAAGTTTATTCATCCTAAAGAAGGAAAAGTGCCAAATATTGTATTGATCAAATGTACTAAATTCGGAAAAGCAGAATTAAAATATATGCCACCTTTGAACGTTTATGATGAAAATGGAACTTATACAGAATCATTATTAGAAATTTATAGAAGAAAAAAATAAATAGAGCAAAAGCTCTATTCATTACTTTCATCGTTTGATGAATCATCATTATTATTTTTTTTAATCAATCCAATGATTGAAGCGATTGCACTACCAATTGAGCCTAATGCTTTAACCATATTTGTATTGCCACTAACTGCCTTTGATAAGGTTTCGGCTGAGCTTGAAAGATTTACTATTGTTTCTTGCAAGCTTTCAACATTATCTGCTGCAATGTCAGTAATTGTTTTAACATCATCCATTACTTCATTAGTCTTCTTCACAGTTGGAATAAGATTTTTGATGAGCATTGCAAGATAAATGAAAAAAATGAAAATTGATATGCCGACTAATAGTATGACAAGATCTTTTATACTAAAAGCAATAACTGTATCCATTGGAACACCTTCTTTCTAATACTATTATTACTTAAATGTATAAAAAAGACAATAGTGAAATAAAAAAGAAGCATAATTTGGATAATTTAGAATTAATTAAATACAAAAAATACAGTAGATTTATGATATAATTATATTTGTTTAAGACAGAATAAGACATGCAAATGTTTATATATAATGAAATAAGCCTTCAAGGGGGAAAAATAGTTGGCAAAATATTTAGTAGAAAAAAGTAATCCTTTAAGAGGAGAAATAGCAGCCAGTGGATCTAAAAACGCGGTACTACCAATAATGGCAGCATCCATATTGGCAACAGATGTTTGTAAAATAATGGACATACCTAAACTCAGAGATGTTGAAGTAATGTGTCAATTATTAGAAAGCATTGGTTCAAAAGTGACTATCGAAGCGGAAAAAGAAATGATATCTGTATTAACAGAAGAAATAAAAGAAGAAGAAGCACCTTATGAGTTAGTAAAGCAAATGAGAGCATCTATTTTAATAATGGGGCCACTACTTGCAAGAAAGAAAAAGGCTAAGATTGCCTTACCTGGTGGGTGTGCTATTGGTGCAAGACCGATTGATCTTCACTTAAAAGGGTTTCACGCACTGGGCGCTGAAATCGAGCTAGGCCACGGCTATGTTGAGGCTACAGCAGATAAATTAGTAGGTGCGAATATCTACCTTGACTTTCCAAGTGTAGGTGCAACTGAAAACATTATGATGGCAGCGGTGCTTGCGGAAGGAACGACAGTTTTAGAAAACGTAGCAGAAGAGCCTGAGATAGTTGATTTAGCAAACTTCTTAAATGGAATGGGTGCTAAGATTAAAGGAGCAGGGACGGACACTATCAAAATAGAAGGTGTTTCAGAATTGCATGGTGTTACGCATGCAGTTATTCCAGACAGAATAGAGACAGGGACGTATATGGTTGCAGCAGCTATGACCAGAGGTGATGTGTTAATCAAAAATGCTATTGCAGACCATGTTAAGCCAGTTATAGCGAAGTTAAGAGAATGTGGTGTGGAAATATCAGAAGAAGAAGGGAATATTCGTGTTAAAGCAGATCAAAATCCTATTATTGCAACAGATATAAAAACGTTACCTTATCCAGGATTTCCAACAGATATGCAATCGCAGTTCATGACACTTTTAACTTCAGTTGAAGGTACGAGCATTATTATAGAAACAGTATTTGAAAACAGATATATGCATATAGGCGAATTAAATCGAATGGGTGCAGACATTAAAATAGAAGGCAGAAGTGCCGTTGTAGTAGGTGAAAAGCTATTAGAAGGTGCACAAGTTACAGCAACAGATTTGAGAGCAGGAGCTGCTTTAGTTTTGGCAGGTCTAGTTGCAGACGGTGTAACAGAAATCTCAGAGATATATCATATCGAAAGAGGGTACTCTGATTTTATTGCAAAACTTACTAAGCTTGGTGCAAAGATAAAAAGAGTAGAAGAATAGTAAAGCGAGACCAATTGGTCTCGCTTTTTTAGTATTATTATTTATTATTCAACTTGTCTAATATTTTAGGTGCTATTGATGAGATATCACCAGCGCCCATAGTCATGACAATATCTTTTGATTTAGCATTTAAACTAATATAATCAATAATGTCGTCAAAATTATCGATATAGACAGCATCTATTTCTGGATGTTGTTTTTTTATAGAAGAAAGTAGATCTTCAGCAGTTATATTATAAATATTTTCTTCTCTAGCTGCATATATTTTAGTTACTATTAAATGTTTACAATCATTGAATGCATTGGAAAATTCATTAAAAAGACTCTTTGTACGTGTATAAGTATGTGGTTGGAAAATGCACCATAATTGATCAAAAGGGACATTTTGAGCAGCAGAAAGAGTCGCTTTTATTTCAGTCGGATGATGTGCGTAATCATCAAAAACTTTTATACCTTCTGATGAAGTACCAATATGATCAAAACGACGGTGTGTACCTGTATAAAGTTCTAATGCAGTTTTAATGGCAGATGCTGATGATCCAAGGTAATGGGTACATGCAATAGCTGCTAGTGCATTATAAATGTTATGAGAACCAGGGACGGCTAACTGGATGTTAGTCAATACCTTACCATTGAAGACAACGTCAAAACTAGGATAACCTAAATCATTAAAGACAATATTATCAGCCCAATAATCACTTGTCTTATCATGCCCAAAGGTAAGAACAGTAGATGTAATGCTCTTTTTTAGTGAACGCAAATGTTCATCATCGTTATTCAATACAACCAAGCCGTTAGGTGCAAGCTTATGAGTGAATTTTTCAAAAGATGATGTAATGTGATTAATGTCTTTAAAGTAATCGAGATGATCGAGATCAATATTTAATAGGACTTCAACTTTTGGGGATAACTCTAAAAAGCTATCTACATATTCACAAGCTTCAGTAACAAAATACTCACTATGTCCAGTTAATATATTTCCGCCAATATCATCAAGCATCCCACCAACTAAAACTGTAGGGTCCACTGCAGCCTCCCTTAAAATTAGTGAAGCCATTGAGGTTGTTGTTGTTTTACCATGAGTTCCAGAAATTGCAATGCTATTTTCGTATTTTGCCATTAAATAGCCAAGCATTTCAGCACGGGAGACACATGGGATGTTTTGATTTTTTGCAGCCACTATTTCAGGATGGTCATCATGGACGGCAGCAGTATAGACAATCAAATCAAAATCTTTAATATTCTCATATATTTGTTCATACTTAATATCTATACCAATGGACTCTAAGTGAGTCGTAAGGGGTGTTTTTTTAATATCTGAACCAAAAACAGAATAGTTTAAGTGGTTTAATAACTCAGCAATAGCACTTAAGCCTATCCCTCCAATCCCAATACAGTATATATTTTTAAATTTATCAATATTAATCATAATTCCTCCTAAAAATGCATTATTATCGCCTAAAGCACCTATAAAGTATATCATATGAAAGATTAGTAATGAATCATTTGACAAAAAAAAAAAAATGAATAAAATAGTACTAAACAGAGAAAAATATTCGGAAAAAATGAGGAGCTTAAAAATGAAGAGAAATGAAAGAATTGGAGCAATGATTAAGATATTAATCTCAAATCCAAATAGAATATTCACATTAAATTATTTTACAGAGTTATTTTACTCTGCGAAATCAAGTATAAGTGAAGACATAGCGATTGCAAAAAAAACAATGAGCAACATGAATTTAGGAAGAATTGAAACCATACCGGGTGCAGCAGGCGGTGTGAAATATGTGGCAGAAGTATCTGATGAGGATATTGAACAACACATCAATTATTTTTGCGGTAGATTAAAAGAGGAGCATAGAATACTAGCAGGTGGGTTTTTATATACCTCAGATTTAATGTATGATCCATCTATAGTAAAAAGGTCAGCAGAGATATTTGCTTCAAAATTTAAGGATTCTAGAGCAGATTATATAGTAACAGTTGAAACAAAAGGGATACCAGTAGCATTTGAAACTGCAAATTTATTAAACATCCCTCTAGTGGTAATAAGAAGAGAAAGTAAAATTTCAGAAGGTTCTACAGTAAGTATTAATTATGTTTCGGGTTCATCTAAAAACATTCAAAAGATGTCAATGGCTAAAAGAGCAGTAACTGAAGGCTCAAAAGCTATAATCATTGATGACTTTATGAAAGGTGGAGGGACAGCGAGAGGTATTTACGATATGATGAAAGAATTTGAGATAGATGTAGTTGGAACAGGCGTGCTGATAGCAACGAAAGAGCCAGAGCGAAAATTAGTAGATAATTATATATCATTAATGATACTTGATGAAGTAGATGCTTTAGAAAAGATTGTAAAAGTTTTCCCTAGCACAAAAATTTTCAAATAAAATAAAGGGTTTTTGTAAGATAAAGAGAATATGTTTAAGTGATGTTAATTATGTAGGACAGCAAGCATTATAGCGAGGCTGGAAAGGTGGTGCGACAGCATGAATGTTACAGATGTTAGGGTTAGGAAGGTTAGCGATGAGGGCAAGATGAAAGCAATTGTCTCAGTTACTTTCGATGATGAATTTGTAGTGCATGACATAAAAATCATTGAGGGACAAAACGGACACTTTATTGCAATGCCAAGCAGAAAAATGGGTGAAGGAGACTTTAGAGATATAGCACATCCATTAAATTCTGAAACAAGAAACAAGATTAAAGATGCAATTTTTGAAGAGTATGAAAAAGCGAAATTAGAAGTTGAAGAAGCTGCAGACTCAGTGGAGGAAGCAAGCGAAGAAGGAACTGAAGAATAAATAATAGTATTTTACGGCAAACCTCAAATTAATTTGGGGTTTCTTTTTGTCCAAAAACCTTTAAGTAAAACAATAAAAGTGATATACTAATTTTGTCATTTTTTCAATATCAAAAAGGGGAGCTGGATAAAATGTCAAAAAATAAGGCAATAATCCTTGCGGCAGGGCAAGGAACAAGAATGAAGTCAAATTTACCAAAAGTATTACATAAAGTGTGTGGGAAACCAATGGTAAATATAATAGTAGATGAAGTAAAAAAGAATCAATGTGACGAAGTAGTAGTTGTAATTGGTAAGGGTGCGGATCAAGTGAAAGAAGAAGTAAAAGATGTGGTATTTGCATTACAAAGCGAGCAACTAGGAACTGGTCACGCAGTTATGCAAGCAGAGCCTAATTTAACGGGTAATGGCCATACAATTGTACTATGTGGTGATACACCGCTTATTACAACGGAGACTATTGCATCATTTATGGACATGCACATAGAAAGTGAAAATGATATTTCTGTACTTACAGCATTATTTGATAATCCTTTTGGATATGGTCGAATAGTAAAAGATGCAAAGAACGAAATAGAAAAGATTGTAGAGCAAAAGGATTGTACGGATGAAGAGGTAATGATTCAAGAAATTAACTCAGGCATCTATTGTTTTAAAACAGAAGTTTTAAGAGAATACTTAAATGAAATATCAAATAATAATGCACAAAACGAATATTACCTAACGGATATAATAACAATAGGTATAAAGCACCAGTTAAAAGTAGGCACACAAATCATTGCAAATAATGATGAAATAATGGGTGTCAATTCTCGTGTGCATTTAGCAGAAGCAGAAGAAAAAATGAGAGCGAGAATAAATCAAAAACATATGGAAAATGGGGTAACGTTAATTAATCCTAGAGATACATATATTGATTTAGATATAAAAGTAGGAAGAGACACCATGATATATCCAGGTGTATTGCTACAAGGAAAAACAGAAGTTGGTGAAGACTGTCTAATAGGTCACAACTGTAGAATAGTAGACAGTATTATTAAAAATGGTGTTGAGATTCAAAGTTCAACAGTATTGCAGAGCCAAGTAGGAGAACAAACAACTATAGGTCCATATGCATATTTACGCCCTAATACAGAATTAGGAAAAAAAGTAAAGATAGGCGATTTTGTAGAAGTTAAAAACTCAAAGATCGGTGATGGATCGAAAGCATCTCACTTAGCATACATTGGAGATGCAGATGTTGGCAAAGATGTAAACATCGGTTGTGGCGTAGTATTTGTAAATTATGATGGTGAGAATAAATTTAGAACGGTTGTTGAAGATAATGGCTTTATTGGCAGTAATTCAAACTTAGTAGCACCATTAACAGTTAAAAAGGACGGTTATGTAGCGGCAGGTTCAACAATTACAAAAGATGTTGAAGCAGGCAGCTTATGTGTAGAACGATCAAAACAAAAGAGTATTGAGAATTGGGTTTATAGAAAAAAGAAGAATAATGGAGGAAAGTGAATTGATTAGTGAGTCAAATGAAAGAAAAGTAAAAGTATTTGCTGGTAACTCGAACAAAGAGCTAGCACAAGAGATTGTAGCATTAATGGGTAAGGAGATAGGAAATGCAGAGGTAACTACATTTAGTGATGGAGAGATTTCTGTAAATATTAATGAGACAGTTAGAGGTTGTGATGTTTTTGTAGTACAATCAACAAGTAGTCCAGTTAATAACAACTTAATGGAGTTATTAATATTAATTGATGCATTCAAAAGAGCATCTGCCCATAGAATCACAGCCGTTATTCCGTATTATGGTTATGCAAGACAAGATCGAAAAGCAAAAGCAAGAGATCCAATTACAGCAAAACTAATAGCAAATTTAATAACAAGTGCTGGAGCAGATAGATTATTAACTATGGACTTACATGCCACACAAATACAAGGATACTTTGATATTCCAGTTGACCACATGCTAGGTGTTCCTATATTGGTAGAGCATTTCAAAAAAATGAAACTAGACAACTTAGTAATAGTATCACCAGATATTGGTAGTGTAACAAGAGCTAGAAACTTTGCAACACACTTAGATGCACCAATAGCAATCATTGATAAGAGAAGACCGAAAGCAAACGTATCAGAAATCATGAATATCATTGGAGATATCGAGGGTAAAAATGTAATTTTGATTGATGATATGATAGATACAGCAGGAACAATCGTTAATGCAGCGAATACATTAAAAGAATTAGGCGCAAAAGAAGTCTATGCGGGAACAACACATGCTGTATTATCAGGGCCAGCTATAGAACGAATAGAGACATCTGCAATAAAGGAATTAGTAATACTAAATACAATTCAGTTGCCAGAAGAAAAGAAACTGAAAAACATAAAAACATTATCAGTAGCACCAATCTTTGCGGAAGCTATACATAGAATATATTCAAACAAGTCAGTAAGTGAGCTGTTTGATGTGAGAAAAAAATTAACAGAAAAATAAGTACTATTTTTAGAACAACATCGAAATCCCGAGATTCGAAGCTAATCATTTGAAGATCGGGATTTTTAGATAGTTGAGAAAGTATTTGAGGAGAAGTAGATGTACGTTATAGTAGGACTAGGAAATCCAGGAAAAGAATATGAGCGCACGAGACATAATATTGGGTTTATAGCCATAGATTATTTTGCTCAAAAACATGGCATTGAAATTAATAAAATTAAGCACAAGGCAGTTATAGGTGAAGGCAGAATCAATAACCAGAAAATCATGTTAGTAAAACCGCAAACATACATGAATTTAAGTGGACAGAGCGTAAGAGAGATAGCAGAATACTATAATATTGAAGATGAAGAAATCATAGTAGTATATGACGATATTGATATAGATACAGGTGAAATCCGCATAAGAAAGAGCGGTAGTGCAGGGACTCACAACGGAATGAAATCCATAATATACGATTTGCAAAGTGACCAGTTCCCAAGGGTTAGAGTAGGTATAAGTAGAGATGCAAGAATGGATTTAGCAAAATATGTTTTGAGCCGTTTCAGTGATGAAGAAAATAAAGTATTAGAAGAAACAGTGCCAAGGATAGCAGATATACTAGGCACAATACTAGAAAATGGTGTAGATAAGGCGATGAACACATATAATAAAAAACAAAGGAAGCAAGATGATCAATAAGCAATTAAACAAAAGCATCGATCAAGATCAAAAAATTCAACATTTACTACAGCACACAAAACAATTAAAAGGTAATATACAAATTGGTGGGGCAATAGAATCAAGCACATCATTTCTTACGAGTTACTTAATTGGAAAGACTGATCGGCAAGGATTAATTATTGCATCAAACGAAAATAGGGCAAAGCAAATATATGATGAGATCAAATATATATCTGACAAGCCAGTGGTCTATTTTCCTGGACAAAAGCCAGTGTTTTTTAAATTTGACGCTAAAAGCCAAGTTGTATTAAGTCAAAAAATTGAAAGCATTATAGAATTAATAAAGAATCAATCGTGTATTGTAGTAACAACCGTAGAGGGGTCATTAAATAAAATGGCCCCTAAAAGTGTTTTTTGTAAAAATGTATGCACCATTAAAACAGGTGACATTGTAGAGATAGAAGACATAGTAAAAGTCTTGCACGAACTTGGCTACGAAAGAGCAGCGCAAATCGAAGGAAAAGGGCAGTATGCTATTAGGGGTGGAATCATTGATGTCTTTATGATGAATAATGAAAAACCTTTCAGGATTGAGCTTTTTGACAATGAAGTAGACTCAATTAGGCAATTTGAGATAATGACGCAAAGATCAATTGAAAACAGTCAAGAAATAACTATATACCCTGCACATTTTGTTATCCCTAATAAAGAAGAAATTGAGCATGGTATAGCAAAAATAAAACAGATATATGAAAAACAAATTAAAAGAGTTGAACCAGAAAAAGAAGAAAAGCTAAAAAGTACTTTAGGTAAAATAATAGATGATATAACACAAAAGAAAAACACCCAATTACTAGAAAATTATATAGAATATTTCTATGATCATTCAGAAACGATTATGGATTATATGACTAAAGATACTATGATATATGTTGATGAATATGAGCGTATTGGAGAAAAGTTATCTCAATATGAAAAAGAATTAAGTGATGATTTTAAAGGCCTTTTAGAAAAGGGAGAATGTGTACCAGAAGAATATGATTTGATTTACAAAGAACATGCATTTTATAATCAACTGAATAATAAACTAGTTATCTATTATGTGCCTTTTTTGAAAAAACTAAAAGGGATAGACACATATATCCATACAGACACAATACTAATGAAACAACATATTTCGTTCCAAGGTAAGTTAACGAACTTTGTAAAAGAAGTCGAACAGTGTATAAAAAAAGACTACAAAGTGATAATAATAACGTCAACTGAAGAACGCGAGCATAATATTAAAGACTACTTAGTGAGACATAACCTACAAGCAATTGAAATCGAACATGAAATAGCCCCAAGCGAGGGTGTAATCTTACTTGAAAAAGGAAGCTTGGGTAAGGGCTTTGAGATGCCTAGCGCTAAAGTGGTGGTTTTTTCAGATGGAGACATATTTTCAACGGCAAAAGCAAAGCGAAAGCGTATAAAGGACCCAAATGCTAAGCCAATAAAGCTTTTTACTGATTTAAAGCCTGGAGACTATGTTGTTCATGAAAATCACGGAGTCGGTAGATTTGAGGGTATAGTACAGTTAGATGTACAAGAAACAAAAAAAGATTATTTAAAGATACATTATTCAGGGGAAGACGTGTTATATGTAAACATAGAGCAAATGGAATATGTCCAAAAATTTATGGGTGCAGATGCAAAGATACCCAAAATCAATAAATTGAATAGCCCTGAATGGAAGAAGACCAAAACAAGAGTAAAAAAAGAAATTCAAGACATGGCTGAAGAATTACTTGTAATAAATGCAAAAAGGAATGCTATTGAAGGCTATTCGTTTTCAAAAGATAGTGTTTGGCAACAAGAATTTGAAGAAAAATTCCCGTATGAGGAAACAAATGATCAACTCCGTTGTATTGAGGAGATAAAAGGTGATATGGAAATATTACGTCCTATGGATAGATTACTTTGTGGCGATGTAGGATACGGAAAAACAGAAGTGGCAATAAGAGCTGCGTTTAAAAGCATCGTCGATGGAAAACAAGTTGCAGTATTAGTGCCAACGACCATTCTTGCAAACCAGCATTATGCGACATTTACTGAAAGAATGAAAGACTATCCATTTAATGTAGAAATGGTTAGTCGATTTAGAACGGATAAAGAAATCGAAGCAATTGAAGAGAAAATAGAGAGTGGACAAATAGATGTTATAGTAGGTACCCATAGATTATTATCAAAAGATGTAAAATTTAAAGATCTAGGGTTATTAATCATTGATGAAGAACAAAAATTTGGTGTAAAACATAAGGAAATAATAAAACAGATCAAATCAAATGTAGATGTATTAACATTATCAGCTACACCTATACCAAGAACCTTAAATATGTCGCTAATGGGTATCAGAGACATGAGTGTAATAGAAGAGCCACCAGAAGAACGATTTCCTGTTCAGACGTATGTTTTAGAGAATGATGAAGAAGTTGTCAGAGAAGCAATAATGAGAGAGCTAGATAGAGACGGACAAGTGTTTTTATTATTTAACCGTGTAAGAGGTATAAGAAGAGTATCGGCTGAGATACAAAAGCTAGTACCAGAAGCACGTGTAGCTGTAGCACATGGACAAATGAACGAAAACGATTTAGAAAAAATAATGCTTTCATTTATGGAAGGCAAATACGATGTTTTAGTAGCAACCACAATAATAGAATCAGGAATAGATATTCCAAATGCTAACACAATGATTATTTATGATTCAGATAGGTTTGGATTATCTCAGTTGTACCAGTTGCGTGGAAGAGTCGGAAGATCGGATAGAATGGCATATGCGTATTTTATGTATCAAAAAGACAAAATACTAACAGAACAAGCAGAAAAAAGATTAAAGGCAATAAAAGAATTTACAGAGTTTGGTGCAGGATTCAAAATTTCTATGAGAGATCTAGAAATTAGAGGTGCAGGTAACTTGTTAGGAAGTCAGCAACATGGACATATGATGCTCATAGGGTATGAATTATATTGCAAGTTATTAGATGAAACAGTGAAGAAGTTGCAAGGAGAGACAGTTCATGAAGAAAAAGAAGTAAAACTTGAAATCACACTTTCTGCATATATTCCAAACAACTATATATCGGATGAAAATACAAAGATAGAGGTATATAAATCAATAGCAGCAGTAAACAATCCTGAAACAAAGCTTGATATTGAGGATGAACTAATAGACAGGTTTGGTGATATTCCTAAAGTAGTAAGTAATTTAATAAATATCGCATATATGACAAAGTTGTGTAAGCAAATTGACATATCAAAAGTATCGTTAACAAAAAACATATGGGTCATAGAATTTTATGAGAAGAACCAATTAAATCCAATAGTAATGACAAAGCTAGTAGAGAAATACAAGCAACAGATACTTATAAATGCAAATAAAAAACCGGTTATAAAATACACTTGCAAGGGAAAAATTGAAGAGCTAATAGAATTCTTAGAAACACAAAACCAGATATATTTAAACTAATTAATTAATAGTCTTTAATTAAGAGAAATAATCATATATAATTAGCATAATATGCATATGAAAGGGGAAACACATGAACAGAAAGCACACAGCCATACTAGTAATCATATGTTTAATACTAACTATTTTTACTGGGTGTGGAAACAAAGAAGTTGAAAATGGAATAGTAGGAAAAATAAACGATAGAGAAATAACAAAAGAAGAGTTCGACCAGTACTATAAAGTTACATTGAATTCCTATGGGGTAACAGAAGAGCAGCTAGATACAGAAGTAGATGGCGAAAACATGCTTGAAAGTTTCAAAAAAGATGTATTAGAAGAATTAGTACAAATGGAAATAATAAAAGAATATGTAGTAGCAAATGAAATGGAAGTTGATACAACAGAAACTGATGCAAGTGTAGAGCAGTATCTAGCATATATAGAAACAAATGATGATGCAAAGAAATTTATGACAGATAACAATATTACAAATGAATTCATTACAGAAATATTTACAGCGCAAGCATACGCAAATGCATTCTTTGACAGTGTCATTACGGATATCGAAGACATAGAAACATTGGCGCAAGCTTATTATGCAGAAAATAGTGAGTTGTATCAAATAGATGAAATTAGAGCAAGTCACATACTTGTATCAGATCAAGCTATAGCTGCTGACATATTAAAAGGCCTTACAGCAGACAATTTTGCTGAAATGGCAAAGGAAAAATCAGAAGGACCATCGGGACCAAATGGCGGAGATTTAGGCTATTTTGGTAGAGGTAGAATGGTTCAAGATTTTGAAATAGCAGCATTTGAATTAGAAGTTGGAGAAATTAGTGGTGTAGTACCAACTCAATTTGGTTACCATATCATATTAAAAACTGATGAAAGAAGCATGACACCATATGAAGAGGTATATTCACAAATCGTAGGTGCAATATACGATGAAAAATATCAAGCACAAATTAAAGAAGTATCGAAGGATATGACAGTTGAAAGATATGAAGATAATATTTAAATAGAATAAATTGAAGACCTAAAGTATTGGGTCTTCAATATTGAGGGGAATTGGCAGAAAATTTAAAATAAAACAAATATTAACGTTTTTGTTGACATAAAAAGTAAGTGTGGTATTATTTCAGAGGTTTTGTAGGCATATTAATTTATGTCTTTTATTATGAAAAGAAAGGAATAATGAAGTAAACATGAAAACAACACATAAAATATTACTTGTAGGTATAGCAGCTATACTTATAGGCGTTGCGTTTATTTCTTTTCCAAAACAGGATACGAAAGAAGTCATAGCACAAGAACAAGTAGTAGAAACGCCAATAGAAAATGAAATAGAGACAGAAGAAGATTTAATAGATGAGTTTGATATCAATTTGACAATAGGTAAATATGTAGATCTTGATGACGAAAACGACATAGAGCAATTAGAAGCAATTGTAGAGAATACACCGTTAGAATTAGAAACAGCTTATATTATCATGTCATACAGCAGAAAATTCGACGTACAACCATCTTTAATATTAGCCATGATTGAGCTAGAAAGTAATTTTGATCAATACTGTAAAGGAAATGCAGATGATCGAGGATACTTACAAATAATACCAGGCACAGAAGAATGGTTAATAGATTTGTATGGTGATGAGCTAGGATTTGAATACAACCCAGAAAACATATATGATGCGGACTATAATATTGGCTTAGGCGTAGCATACATAAGTTTATTGAAAAATGCTTATGGAGAAGAATATGACCGAATATTATCAGAGTATAATAGAGGGCCATATAACTTAAAAAAATACTATGAATCAAACAACACGTATGAAACAGCATACTCAAGAAGTATCCTATCAAGAGAAAAGAAATATACAGGACTAAACTAAAATTAAGAGTTATTTAAGGATTAACCCCTTGAATAACTCTTTTTTATTATAGTATCTGTGTTAAAATAGATAAGGATAAATAATATTGGAGGCAGATATGAAAAAAACATTTTTACATGGTGCAATAGTTCTGGGAGTAGCCGGACTTATAATAAAAGTATTAGGTGCATTTTTTAGAATACCCTTAGCAAATATGATAGGTGAAGAGGGCATGGGGTACTACCAAACGGCGTATCCAATATATGTACTTTTATTGGTGTTATCTACATCAGGAATACCAACAGCCATATCAAAGCTAGTATCAGCAAAGATGGCTGTCGGAAAAAATGAATCAGCTTATAAAATATTTAAAGTATCATTTATATTAATGTTTATTATAGGAATAACAACTGCAGGTATTTTATTTTTTGGAGCAGGACTAATAGTAGACTTGCTTAAAAATCCTGGTGCAAAATTTGCATTAATGGCTATAGCGCCAGCACTATTATTTACACCAATCATGGCAGCCTTTAGGGGATACTTTCAAGGTTTGCAAAATATGACTCCTACAGCCTTGTCACAAATAATTGAACAAGTTGCAAGAGTGGCAATCGGTTTATTCTTAGCATATTACCTAGTAAGTAAAGGAATAGAGCAAGCAGCAGCAGGCGCATCCTTTGGAGCCTCTATCGGAGGGTTTGTTGGGGCAATATTTTTAATCATAGTCTATTTAGTAAAACGAAAGAAACTAGTTAAAACTGTTAACAATATAAAAAGTGAAACAGAAGAAAGTATAACAAGTATATTAAAAGAAATTTTTGTAATAGCAGTACCAATTACAATTGGCGCATCAATAATGCCAATTATGAATATGATAGATGTTGCTATTGTAATGAGAAGACTTCAAGACATAGGCTATTCTGCTGAAGCAGCAAATGGATTATACGGTCAACTAACAGGTATGGCGGGCCCAATAATAAACTTTCCACAAGTATTTGCAATGAGCATGGCAATGAGTTTAGTGCCAGCAGTATCAGATGCTTTAGAGAGAGAAGATATTGAGCATCTCAATTTAAATATTGAAACGGGTATAAAAACATCACTTTTATTAGCATTACCTTGTACAGTAGGAATAGTTGCATTATCAGAGCCAATTATGAGACTTTTATACCCAAGACAAATAGAGAGTGCGCTAAGCGCAGCAGATAGTTTGTCATTATTAGCCTTAGGACTTGTAGGTCTCATGGTAGGGCAAGCCGTAACTGGCATATTGCAAGGAATGGGAAAACCAGTAATACCAGTAATCAATTTAGTAATTGGTGGTGTATTTAAAGTAGCGTTAACCTTTGTACTAACAGGAATGGCAGTGATGAATATAAAAGGTGCAGCAATAGGGACAAGTGTTGCATATAGTATATCGGCGTATTTAAACTATTTAGCAGTAAAAAAGCATTCGAAAATAAAATTACATATATCGAAAACAATCATAAAACCAACAATAGCTTCTCTTATAATGGGAGGGGTAGTAATCATGACTTTTAATATCTGCTTATCATTTACAAGTAGCAACATGTCAACGATGATAGCAATATTAATAGGTTCTATAGTGTACGGCTTAGGATTAATACTGACAGGCGCACTAACATACGAAGATTTTAAATCATTACCAAAAGGTGAGAAATTAGCAAACGTATGTATAAAGCTTAAACTATTAAAAAAATAAAAAAGAGGTTCTTATGAAAAATCAATTAATCAATAAAGAAAAATACACAATAGATGATTTGAAAGCAATATTAGAAATACTGAGAAGTAAAGATGGATGCCCTTGGGACCAAGAGCAAACCCATGAGAGTATAAAAAATTGCCTTATAGAAGAAGCCTATGAAGTTGTAGACGCCATAGAGCAAAAGCAAACTGAAAATCTTGAAGAAGAGTTAGGCGATGTATTATTACAAGTGGTATTTCATGCGCAAATGGGAAAAGAAAAGGAACAATTTGATTTTGAAGATGTCATAACAAATATATCAAAGAAAATGATTAGGAGACACCCTCACGTATTTGCTGATGAAAATGCAGAGGATGTAGATGCTGTATTAGTCTCCTGGGAAGAAATAAAGAAAAAAGAAAAAGCAGAAAAAAAACAATCTGAGCATATGGAAAGCATTCCAAAAGCATTTCCAGCTTTAATTAGAAGTTATAAAATACAAAAAAAAGCAGCAGAAGTTGGATTTGATTGGGAATATATTGGAGAAGCATTTAAAAAAGTTAGAGAAGAAACAGAAGAAGTAGAGGAATTATTGGGCTCAGAAGACAAAAATAAAATCAAAGGTGAAATTGGAGACTTATTATTTGCAGTAGTCAATGTTGCAAGGTTCCTAAACATAAACCCTGAAGAGGCTTTGTCAGTTACAAATGAGAAATTCTTAAAAAGATTTACCTATATTGAAGACGAAGCGGAAGCAAAAAATCAAAAAATGACCGAAATGTCACTAGAAGAGATGGATATTTTATGGGAACAGGCAAAAAATATTGAAAAATAAAGGTAAAATCAAAAAAAAGGGTTTTCAATTCATTAGTAGAATTGGTATAATGAAGTAGTAGATAGAAATTATTATATGGATTATGTTGTGAGGAGGTTATATTTGTGAACAAAGCGGAATTAGTTGCTAGCGTAGCAGAAAAGACAGGTTTTACAAAGAAAGATGCAGAATTAGCTGTAAATGCATTTTTAACAAGCGTGGAGAGTGCATTAGTTGAAGGGGACAAAGTACAACTAATAGGATTTGGTACTTTCGAGGTAAGAGAAAGAAAAGCAAGAACTGGAAGAAATCCTAGAGATCCTAAGAAAACGATTGATATTCCAGCTTCAAAAGCGCCAGTATTCAAAGCTGGTAAAGCATTAAAAGGTGCAGTAAACAAATAAGAAGTTTTAATTAAAGGACAGCTTAGGCTGTCTTTTTATTATTACAAAGTAAAAAGCTTTCATTTGAAAGGAAATAACAAAATGAGAATAGACAAGTTTTTAAAGAATGCGCGCATTATAAAAAGAAGAACAGTTGCAAAAGAGGCATGCGATAAAGGCAGAGTGATGATCAATGGAAAGATCGCTAAAGCAGGTACTGAAGTTGCAAGTGGTGACCTAATTGAAATTCAATTTAATGAAAGTACATATAAGTTCAAAGTACTAGAATTATTAGACCATGTAAAAAAAGAAGATGCGACAAATATGTTTGAAGTAATTGAGTAGTTCTTAGGAACTACTCAGGCAATAGAAAAAAGCCAAATTTTGGCGTTGCTTCAAAAAGTCAGGACTCTTATGTATATCAAATACACTGCGATCCCTGACCTTTTTTGCGCCTTGAACTTTGGATTTTTTCAAAGCCTTAAAGATTATTGATTATGTGATAATCTCAGTAGTTCTTAGGAACTACTTTTTTTATGCGTAAAAGTATTGCCCAATAAGACTCTTATATAATTCTAACATTACTCTAAGAGGCATCTAATGATAAAAGCCTATACTGTAACTAGAATAATGAGAGGAGGGTCTAAAATGGCTATAACGCTCGAAAAAATAGATTTAATAATGGATCGTGCAAAAGTGACATACAATGAGGCAAAAGAAGCCTTGGAAAAAGCGGATGGCAACGTCGTGGATGCATTAATAGCGTTAGAAGAAAAAAAGAAGACAAAAAATAACAAGAGAAAGTGGAAGTCTGTAAAAAAAGACACACTGATATATAAAATGCAACAATGGATATTAAAAGTAAATGCATATAAGTTAAGTGTAAGTGACAAATCAAAAGAGTATATGAGTATACCTTTAGTTGTTGCATCATTAATAATATTGTTTACATTTCCCCTATCAATATTATCTTTAGCAATACTAATAATACTAGATTATAAAGTAGCCATACACAACAATGAGGGTGAAATAATAGATATCAACAATATGATAAATGGTAAAAAGAAAGATAAATAAAATAATGAGGATAAATAATAATATAAAACACCTCAAAATAAATGTATAATAAATATGGGGTGATGAAAATGAAAAAAATCTATATAGTAGAAGATGATGAAAAGTTATTACGTTATATTGAACTAGAGCTAAAGCACGAGGGATATGAGGTTTCCTTTGCGACAGATGGAAAGGTAGCACTAGAGCAAATTCAGAATGAACAGTTTGACTTAGTCATATTAGATATTATGCTTCCAGGTATGAATGGCATGGAGATATGTAGAAGAGTTAGAATGAAATCAAGTGTGCCAATAGTAATGTTGACAGCACGTGGCGAGACAATGGATAAAATTTCAGGGTTAGATATCGGAGCAGATGATTATATAACAAAGCCTTTTGAAATTGAGGAGTTCTTAGCACGCGTAAGAAGATTTTTTAGAGAAAACAACTCATCAGACAAAGAAGTTAAATGTGGCAAGTTAGTAATAGATAAAGAAAAGCATGTATGTAAATATGATGGAGAAGCAATAAATCTATCAAAAACAGAATATGATTTATGTATGTACTTAATGGAAAACGTAGAAAAAGTATTATCCAGAGAACAAATACTAGAAAAAGTATGGGGATACGACTATTTTGGTGAAACGAGAGTAGTAGATGTTTACATTAGGTATCTAAGAGAAAAGATAGATGATAAATATAACGAGAACTTTATTCAAACGATTAGAGGAGTAGGCTATGCCTTTAAGTGTGAGGGAGAATAAACGTGAAAAAAGATCATGAAGCAAAAGCTTTGAAAAAGAAACAAAAGCTAGAAGAAAAAAACAAAAAAATTGAAGACCGCATAAGAAAACGTCAGCAGAAAAGAGATGAAAAGATAGAGCGAGGAAATTATAGTGAAAAATTCCTGTCTTTATTCAGATTCAATATTCGATTTAAGCTAACGTTAGGTTTTATCTTTAAGGTTATTATGTGGATGGCATTAATCAATATGGTAGTCTATGTCGGATTAAAAGGCTGGATGTATTATGATGCGTCAAAAGACTTGTCTTCAGCACAAGACTTAGTAAAAGAGTCTTTAAGTTCAGAAAAAGATATAGCTACCTATGAAGATGTTTTTGAATTTAATCATATCCAGTATTATATATATACTGAAAATGATTTATCAGTATTAAAAACAAACGACATAGTAGATGTACCATATAGACAACATCAAGTGGCAATTGATATATCGAAATTAGTGATATTTAATTATCCTAATTGGTTTAGTTATGAGTCAGGATACGCTGTAGACGGTCAAAACTATACAATTATAACGAGGATGAATGCGAGTGCTTATCACGATGACTTAAACCAAATAATGTCTGTGTCTGGAATCATATCAGTAATCGTCATATTATTGCTCTGGCTTGATGCTTTAAGATTAACTAAAAAGCATTTAAGACCACTACGTGTAATGACACATAAAGTACAAGATATATCTGTAAACAATCTGGATACACGCCTCGATGTAAGCGGGACAAAAGATGAGTTAAAGGATCTATCTAAAACTTTTAACAAGATGATGGATGAAATTGAAAGTTCTTACGAAAAACAACGACAATTTGTATCAGATGCATCTCATGAGCTTCGAACCCCAATCGCAGTTATAAAAGGATATGCTAGTATGATTAACCGGTGGGGAAAAGAAGATGAAAGTGTACTCGAAGAAAGCATGCACGCCATAGAAGAAGAAGCAAAAAATATGCAAAGTCTTGTGGAGAGCTTGTTATTTTTAGCAAGAAGAGACAAAGGCTCACTAGAAATGGATATGAGTCAGTTTAATATAAAGGAATTTTTAGAAGAAGTTGTAAGAGAAACTAATTTAATAGATAGCGATCATAATATAATAGAGCAATTAGAATATGATGGCGAAATATATGCGAGTCCAGATAAGTTAAAACAAGCCATAAGAATATTTGTTGATAACAGTATAAAATATACAGAGAAAGAAAAAAATATTACAATACAATTAAAAGCAACCGAAAATGACATATACATAGTAATAAAAGATGAAGGAATAGGTATATCAAAAGAAGATCTGCCATATATATTTGAGAGATTCTATAGAGCAGATGAAGCTAGAACCAGAGGCAAAAGTGGAGGAACTGGCTTAGGGCTTGCTATAGCAAAAGTAGTAGTGGAACAACATAACGGGAAAATATTAGTAGATAGTGAAGAAAACGTTGGAACAGAAGTAACAATCATATTGCCTAAATTACAAAAGAAAAACAAAACAAAAAAGTAGCAAGCGAAAGCTTGCTACTTTTTATATATTGGGATGTTATTTTTGAACAATTTTATTAATAGAATCAAGTTTAATTAGTTTAGAAAATAAAACATAAACTAATAGTGCATATACAACACTTAATATGCAAGTGGAAATCACTCTAGGATAAAGAAGCATACTATAAGATACGCCTGTAATCACAGAAAGCCAGAGAGTGTTCAATAAAATAGAGGTAATGATTTCGGTTAAATATACAGCACCGATAATTTTCCCAAAAGATATTTTCCCTTTAATAACATAGTGAAACAATACACCGGGAATAAAACCTGTTAGTGCGGCTGTTAAAGAAAATCCTGGGAAATATGGAAATGGTGAAAATAGTAAGGTGCCTGAAAAATCACTTACGGCGCCTACCATGGCACCAGCAATAGGTCCAAAGAGGACACCTGATAAAATGATAGGTACGTGACCAAAACCAACTCTAATGGTGTTAGCACCAAAGATTGGCATGTAAAAAGATAAAAAACGCGTTAGAATAATATTGATGGCAACAAATAAAGCTAATGCCATTAGCTTATTAGTCTTCATGCAAAAACCCCTCTCATATAGTAACTACATTAAAGTGGTTTTAGCTTTAATGCAGTAGCGGACGCAGTACAATATCGCGAACATACAGTTCTTCGTTTAAGGGCTACATCCCATCCCTTAACACTTGACGCCTTGTACTTACTCTACTTAATTAAATATAATAATATAAATAAGAAAAAAGTAAAGCGAAAATACAAGATTGACAATTATTGGCAACAGGCGTATAGTCTATTGACAAATAGAAGAGATGACATCGGAGGTGAAAAAATGGGAAGAACATATTACAGATACGTAGGCGTATACACATTTACATATTTTGCATTGGCATCATTCTTACCATTTTTAGCAAAATATTTAGGCAATATGGGATATACAGAAACACAGATTGGAACGGTAGCAGCAGTTGGTTCATTGGCCGGGTTAGTTTCTCGCCCATTAATGGGTATAGTAGTAGATAAAACTCTAAAGAACAAAGAGATAATATTAGCATTAATTGGAATATCTATGATTTTTGCAGCCGTTATGTATCTTGCAAAAGATTTTTTACTTGTGTTGACCATATATACAGTAATGTTGTTTTTTTTAAGTCCAGTAAATACATTAATAGATGCAACTGCACTTGGAAGTCACCATGGCTTTGGGAAATTACGGCAATGGGGTGCGTATGGATTTGCTTTTGGAAGTTTAATAACAGGAATAATAGCAAGTCAATTTGGGATACAGGTGATCTTTTTAGTATTTGTTGGTGCAAACACAATATCATTACTATCCTTTAGAAAAATAACAATAAAAAGAAATATAAAAAAAACAAACACATACAAAGGCATTCACTTACTGTTACAAAACAAAAGATATTTATTGTTTGTCCTTTGTGCGATATTTATGCATGGGACAATAACTGCTAACAATACATACTTTGGTCCACTGTACACGACGGCAGGAGGAACAATTGCGGGAATAGGTGTAGCATTTTTTTTATTTGCAGGGTCAGAAGCACCGTTTATGAGCTTAAGCGATAGAATACTAAAAAAGGTTAAACTTGAAGATTTAATATTAATATCAATATTAATATCAATACTAAAGCTTTACTGGTATAGTTACTTACCATCACCGTTATTACTTGTTGTAACATTTTTTATTCACGGCATATCAACAGGGTTTTACATAGTGGCATCGATAAAATTCATAAACGAAAATACGAGACCGGAGTTAACAGCAACAGCATTATCGCTTTATGCATCTATCGGGACAGGATTAAGTACAGTTTTATGTAATTATCTAGGTGGCGTAGTAGCGGACCATTATGGTATTATATATACTTATAAATTGTTTGCAGCATTTGCTACAATTGCACTAATAATAATGTTGATAATAAAGAAAGTAAAACCTATAAATGTAAATACATAGGAAATAACAGATCTAATATAAAATGGAAAGTCAGAAACTAGCAATCCTAGTTTCTGACTTTTTATCGTTAAGATATGTTTATATATAATTATTCTCTATCAAAGAAAGGACTCTTTCCAGAAATAGAAAGAGGAATACCATAAGCTATGGTGACATCTTTCGAAAAAAGGTTAAGGTTAAGAGCAGCTCTGCCAGCAGAAAACATAACACGGTTATCGCAACGATGGTCAGCAGCAATGGAAATAGCAGAGCCGATAGCAATACCTAAATCTCCAGGGCCAAAAGCACAAACACCATTGTTGGTTACATTTTCTTCGCAATCTTTGTGGCCGCAAAAACCACAGTCTGGACACGCCATTTGAGAAATAGAAGTACCAAGTAGCAAAATAACTTGAGATTGATCAAGGCAATTGGCATCTCTCGCAAAGAAGTCTGCACCATTTCTTGAAGTAATAGCTCTAAGTTCCTCTGAAATGAGATCTTTATCCTTCCCGTCAACAACAATAATTTCCAAATTATCAGTGCCCCTACCTTTTGGAGCAGTTCGTGCAGCCACTGCCATTAATTCAGCAATAGATAAAGCAGTTTTTGATTCAATATCAGATTTAGAATAAATCATAAAAAAACTCCCTTCATATATAAAATAACTAATCACATAAAAAATCTTTAAAAAGGTTCATGCCTTTAATCAAAGAATCCATATCACAAGCGTAAGAAATACGAATAAAATCATCCATACCAAAAGCGATCCCAGGAACAACGGCAACGAGTTTGTCTTCTAAAAGTTTATTACAAAATTCAATAGAAAAAGAATCTGTCCATTCAAACTTTGATTTATAAGCACTAAGATCAATAAAAAGATAAAAAGCGCCTTGTGGATTGGCGTAGGATAGTTGCGGAATATCATTTAAAATATTAACTGCAGCATCTCGTCTATTTTGATAGGCTTCCTTCATAAGCAAGATATCATCATTGCAATCATTGAGAGCAGTTGTAGCTATCCATTGAGCCGTCGTCGATGGATGAGAGATTAAGTGCCCTTGAATGGTAGCCATACCTTTTGATAAAATTTTTGAAGAGGCTGAGTAGCCAATCCTAAGACCAGTCATAGCCGCAGACTTAGATAGTCCGTTAATGGTAATAGTGATTTCTTTGGCTTCCGCAGATATAGAGGCAGTACTTACGAAAGGTTGATCAAAAGTAATGCGTTCATAAATTTCATCTGAAAGAATGTAAATATTATTTTCATAACAAACACTTACTATAGCCTCTAGTTCTTCTTTGGAGTAAACCACTCCAGATGGATTCGAAGGATTAGACAAGAAAATCATTTTAGTTCGAGTAGTTAAAGAAGACTTTATAATATCAGCAGTTACTTTGTAACCTGATTCAACATAAGTATCTAAAAAAACAGGAACACCACCACATAACTTAATCATTTCAGGATAACTTACCCAATATGGCTTAGGAACAAGTACCTCATCGCCATCATTAAGAATGGCAAGCAATGCATTTGTAATGGCGTTTTTAGCACCACTTGTCACAATGATTTCATCGATAGTGTATTTAATATTGTTTTCTCTGAAAAGTTTGCCAGCTATGGCTTGTCTTAAATCAAGAGTGCCTGGCACTTTGTCATATTTAGTAAGGTCATTATCTAGAGATGATTTACCTGCATCTTTTGCAGCGGCAGGTACGCTAAAATTTGGTTCCCCAATACTAAAATTAATAACATCATGTCCGTCTGATATTAAAGACATGACTTTAGAACTGATTTCAATAGTATATGAGGGTGTTATTTGGGATAATCTATTGGATAACATATAAGAGCTCCTATTCTATATATAATGTAGTCGTTTGATAAACATATTATAATATTAAACTGCATATAATAGAAGAAAAAAAGAAAAGAAAATAATAAAGAATAATGGATTGACAACTGAATATGAACCCTGTAGAATAGGCTTCGTGTCTTTTAGAAAACGCATGGAAAAATAGCATAATAAAACAGCAAAAAAGATTGAAAAAATTGTTGACATGAAAAGACGCACATGATATATTATTAGATGTCGCCACGCAAGAGCGAGGCGCTAAGAACCTTGAAAATTACATAGTGCAGATAAAGTCAGTTAATTCTAGAAACAGAAATAACAAAGAAATCAATAAACGGAAAATAAATTTTTTTTAAGAGTTTGATCCTGGCTCAGGATGAACGCTGGCGGCGTGCTTAACACATGCAAGTCGAGCGAGAAGCTTTACTATGATTCTTCGGATGAACATTAAAGTGGAAAGCGGCGGACGGGTGAGTAACGCGTAGGCAACCTGCCCCATACAAAGGGATAGCATCTGGAAACGGATATTAATACCTTATGATACCAAACATTCGCATGAATGTTTGGTCAAAGATTCATCGGTATGGGATGGGCCTGCGTCTGATTAGCTAGTTGGTAGGGTAACGGCCTACCAAGGCGACGATCAGTAGCCGACCTGAGAGGGTGATCGGCCACACTGGAACTGAGACACGGTCCAGACTCCTACGGGAGGCAGCAGTGGGGAATATTGCACAATGGGCGCAAGCCTGATGCAGCAACGCCGCGTGAGCGATGAAGGCCTTCGGGTCGTAAAGCTCTGTCCTAAGGGAAGAATCAATGACGGTACCTAAGGAGGAAGCCCCGGCTAACTACGTGCCAGCAGCCGCGGTAATACGTAGGGGGCAAGCGTTATCCGGAATCACTGGGCGTAAAGGGTGCGTAGGTGGTCAAGCAAGTCAGAGGTGAAAGGCAACGGCTCAACCGTTGTAAGCCTTTGAAACTGTTTGACTTGAGTGCAGGAGAGGTAAGTGGAATTCCTAGTGTAGCGGTGAAATGCGTAGATATTAGGAGGAACACCAGTGGCGAAGGCGACTTACTGGACTGTTACTGACACTGAGGTACGAAAGCGTGGGGAGCGAACAGGATTAGATACCCTGGTAGTCCACGCCGTAAACGATGAATACTAGGTGTCGGGGGTCGAACCTCGGTGCCGCAGCTAACGCATTAAGTATTCCGCCTGGGGAGTACGCACGCAAGTGTGAAACTCAAAGGAATTGACGGGGACCCGCACAAGCAGCGGAGCATGTGGTTTAATTCGAAGCAACGCGAAGAACCTTACCAAGTCTTGACATCCTCATGACCATCATTTAACCATGATCTCCCTTCGGGGCGTGAGTGACAGGTGGTGCATGGTTGTCGTCAGCTCGTGTCGTGAGATGTTGGGTTAAGTCCCGCAACGAGCGCAACCCTTATCTTTAGTTGCCAGCAGTTCGGCTGGGCACTCTAGAGAGACTGCCGGGGATAACTCGGAGGAAGGTGGGGATGACGTCAAATCATCATGCCCCTTATGTCTTGGGCTACACACGTGCTACAATGGCAAGTACAAAGAGCAGCGAAAGGGTGACCTGGAGCAAATCTATAAAGCTTGTCTCAGTTCGGATTGTAGGCTGCAACTCGCCTACATGAAGTTGGAGTTGCTAGTAATCGTGGATCAGAATGCCACGGTGAATGCGTTCCCGGGTCTTGTACACACCGCCCGTCACACCATGGAAGTTGGGGGCGCCCGAAG
>PPCM01000511.1_pt1 | contig 32225 bp, 25 predicted proteins | sample 1555541 | NCBI WGS metagenome assembly PPCM01 (sample SAMN05284479, study PRJNA326546) | Marine sediment metagenome, whole genome shotgun sequencing project. | isolation source: marine sediment | place: Germany: Wadden Sea | collected 2012-09-05
CATAATATCCATAAGTCATGCATGGATACTGCAGAACAATATGGAACTCCGTTCAACTACGTGAACGGTGCAAACATCGCAGGTTTCGTAAAAGTAGCGCAGGCCATGCTTGATCAAGGTATAGTTTAAAATATTATAGAGGATGGACAGCGATATAGTCGCTGTCCATCTTTTTTTAAGCGGGATGCCAGATGCAAGACAAAATGAGATTTATGGGTGGGCAGAGCCGTCAATTCAGCCTCTACCATGACCTTATGCAGGTTAAGGTCCGGGATATTCTGCTTATTTCCAGTCCTTATGATGCTTGGGTTATGGAAGAGGACAGCCGTATATCCGAGCGTATTGTCAGCGAATACCGCGGCCTTAACCTTAGCCGTCCGCCGCGCCTGACATGGGTTTCAAACATTGATGAAGCTCTCGAGCTTTTGGATGTGCGTTTTTTTGATCTTGTAATTCTGATGCCCCACCTGACCAATATGAATTGCTGCGACATGGGGCGGCGTATCAAAGATAAGATTCCGGGGATTCCGGTAGCAATGCTGGCCCATAAACAGCTGGCAGTGACTGAGGAAGTCTTTTGCGACGGCACGGACCGTCAATTTGTGTGGTCCGGTGATGCTGAGCTGCTGGTGGCGATGGTCAAGAACCTAGAAGACCTGCTTAATGTGGAGCACGATACTTCAGAGGTCGGAATCAGGGTTATTATTGTTGTGGAGGATTCTCCCCGTTATCTGGCTTCGTTTCTTCCGATTTTGTACAAAGAGCTGGTTCGCCAGACACAGGCCGTGCTTGAAGAAGGTCTGAACTCCGAACACAGGCTGTTGACCATGCGCGCGCGGCCCAAGATTCTTGTGGCCCGTACTTATGAAGAGGCTATGGTTCTTTTTGAGAAATACGAACCTTATATTCTCGGTGTGATATCGGATGTGCGGTTTCCACGAATGGGTCTTCTGGATGGTAACTCCGGTATTGAATTACTCAAAAGCATCAAGGCTTCCCGTGATGATATCCCGCTGCTGCTGACCAGCAATGAACCGGAAAATAAAGAGCGGGCCGAAGCTATTCCGGCCTGTTTTGTGGATAAAAATTCGCCGGAGTTAATGTCGGAAATCCGTAAGTTCGTCATGGAACATCTGGGGTTCGGGGATTTTCTTTTTCGTGATCTTGAGGGAAATGAGGTTGCCCGGGCCACCAGTCTTTATTCTTTGGAGAAAATCCTGCGCAAGATTCCGCAGGATATTTTCATGCAGCATTGCAAGCTTAATGATATCTCACGATGGTTTTATGCCCGGACAGAAATTACACTAGCCAATGAAATCCGTCCCTTGCGTATGAAGGATTTTCCGGATGTGGAATCCCACCGTACTCATCTGCTGGACTTGATCCGCGAGCGGCGCATGCAGCGTCAGCAGGGTGTTATTGTCTCCTTCAATCCCAAGGATTTTGATCCGGATACCGATTTTCTGAAGATCGGGGCCGGCTCTTTGGGCGGCAAGGCACGCGGCATGGCTTTCATTTGTTCCATGCTGGCCCGCAATTCATGGCTTCATGAAAAGTACAGCGATATGATTATCACTGCACCGCGTACCCTGACCATCGGTACTTCCGGTTTTGATGATTTCATGGAGATGAATGATCTTTCTTATCTTGCGACAACCGACCTTGACGATGAAAAGGTTACTGAAATCTTCAGCGAGGCTTTTTTCCCCGGCTGGATTGAAGCGCAACTTTGGGCTTATCTGCAGGAAGTAAAGTATCCGCTCTCCATTCGCTCTTCAAGTTTGCTGGAGGATGCGCAGTATCAGGCTTATGCCGGATTGTATCAGACTTATATGATTCCCAATGACCATCCGGACATTGAACAACGGCTGAAGCAACTCGTTACCGCCGTCAAGCTTGTTTGGGCTTCTACTTATTACAAGGCACCGAAATCTTTTTCGCAGCGTGTTAATCAGCGCACGGATGAAGAAAAAATGGCGGTCATTATTCAGGAAGTGGCCGGGCAGCAGTATGGAGAGTACTATTTTCCGGCTATGGCCGGGGTAGGGCAGTCCTACAACTACTACCCGTTCGGAAAGATGAAGCCGGAACACGGTGTGGCGACAATTGCATTGGGTATCGGTAAATCCGTTGTCGACGGTGAACAGTGCATCCGTTTTTCGCCCCGCTACCCCAAGATTCTGCCTCAATGCCCGACTTTGCATGATTCACTTAAGAACGCCCAGACTTCTTTCTATGCGTTGCGCATGGGGAATGGGGAACTTTATGACATCCACGGTGACGCCAACCTTGAAAAGCTGGATATCGCAGATTTCGAGGAAACCGTTCCGGTGCGCAGGCTGGCTTCCACCTATCTGGCGGAAGAGGGTAGAATCAGGGACACGGCGGCTGTCCCCGGTCCCAAGGTCGTATTGTTTGCTCCGGTTCTTAAGCATAAGCTCATACCCCTTCCGGGGATTTTGACTGATGTACTTAAATTGGCCGAGAAAGGTATGGGCGGTCCGGTGGAAATGGAATTTTGTGTTAATCTCTATGAAGACGGCCGCAAGCCGGAATTCAATTTGTTGCAGCTGCGTCCTATGAGTGCACGGGCAGACCTGAACCGTATTGAAATCTCTGAGCAGGAGCTGAAGGATGCAGTCTGCGTCTCCAGCCATGCTCTAGGCAATGCCGAGAAAGATGATATCGTGGATATCCTGTTCGTTAGGCCGGAATGCTTTGATGTTTCCAAAACACGCCAGATTGCGCTCGAGATTTCACGCATCAACGGACAACTGGTCAAGCAGAACCGCAAATACCTTCTGGCTGGGCCGGGACGTTGGGGATCTGCCGACCATTGGCTGGGTATCCCGGTTGAATGGCCCGATATTTCGAATGTGTCCGCGATTATTGAAACATCAAGTGAATCGCTCAAGGTTGAGCCTTCCCAAGGATCGCATTTTTTTCATAATATAACCACGCTGGGCATTAACTACCTGATGGTTTTGGATAAACCGGGAAACCGTATTGATTGGGATTGGTTTGCCAACCAGCATATCATTGAGAAAGGTGTCTATATAAGCCATTTGCGCTTGCCGGCTCCTGTGATACTGAAGGTGGACGGTAAGAGTTCGCAGGGGGTTATACTGCCGGCTAAGGGTAGTGATGATTATTGCCTGCTGCGTGAATGTGTTGCGGATTAAATTTCCTGATCAGGAAAAGAATTCCTATTTTATATCGATTTGGAGAGCTTTGATGAGTCAATTTAAATCTTCTGCTCCTGTTTTCGATTTCATCGAAGAGGAGCGGGAAGACTGTCTGTTTCTGTGTCCCAAAGGGCATTTCAACCATTCGACAATGCCGCTTATCCGGAAACGGCTCTACGAGCATTGTTGCGAAGATGGTTGCAGGATTGTCATGTGCATGAAGGATGTGGATTTGATTGACAGCTCCGGTTTGGGAGTCATGGTACATGCCCATAAATACTGTGATAAATATGGCGGAATGATTGTTTTTAGTGATTTCAGCGAAAATATTGATAAGAATATGCGGATGCTGAGTATGGATAAATATCTTAATTTTTGCCCTGATTTTCAATCTGCTTTAGAAATGTTTGGCTAACAGTCTTTTCTCGATTCTTTCTACCTCTGTTTTTTATCCTGATTCCATTTTCAGAAAATTTATAATTAGTTTGCGCAATTATTGGCATTCATAATGCAGTATTCGACGCATGACTAACATAAAGGATAAGATTGATCGTATTGGACTAGGGGCCAATGCGTTGAAGTTAAAGGAAAAGTTTGAGGGACAAAATTCTGACGCTTCGCGCAGCCTTGATGCCGTTGTTAATCAGGCTTTTGACGCAAAGTTTGATTTTATCGAACGGCAGAAGGGCGAGTACAATATTTTTGCAATTAAGGGACGTGTCAGCAGTGTTACTGCCAAGTTTTTTAAAGATAAGATTTACAGTGCAGCCGGGGAAGACGGTTGCAAGATAATTGTAAACCTTGGAGAATCATCTTTGATTGACAGCGTCGGCCTTGGAGTACTTATTAATACTCACAAGAAGGCAGATCGTAGTGGCGGTATGGTTGTTTTTACCAGTGTACCTGAAAGAATCATGAAAAACCTTCAAATGCTTTACATGGATCGTTATCTTCATTTCGCCCCGGATATGAAGACCGCCGCGAAGATGATGAACTGGTAATTCCAGTCTATTATAATCAAAAAGCCCGGTACTGATATTCAGTGCCGGGCTTTTGTGTTTGGTATGATTTTTTTAGTCGTGCTTATGCGGGATTCCGAGCAGTTCGCGTTTGGCCCTGCCGCGTTCATAGATCCATTTCTGGTAGGAATCCATGTAGGTGTAGAATACAGGGGTCAAGTAAAGTGTAACCACCTGTGAGAGGATCAAGCCGCCCACAATTGCCAGCCCCATAGGCTGGCGGGCTTGTGCACCGGCACCGAGTCCCAGAGCAATAGGCATTGCCCCGGCAATAGCCGCGATAGTGGTCATCATGATCGGACGGAATCTTTCCAGCGATCCTTTCATTGCCGCTTCAGCAGGGGAGAGGTTCTCCTTCTCTTCTGCCTCAAGTGCGAAGTCAACGACCATGATGGCGTTCTTCTTGACGATACCGATGAGCATAATGACCCCTACGATACCGAAGAGGTCGAGGTCCTTGCCGAACAGGGTCAAGGTAAGCAGACCTCCGATTGCAGCGGATGGCAGACCGGAGATAATGGTTATGGGGTGGATGTAGCTTTCATAGAGAATTCCCAGAATCATGAAAATGACGAAGACCGCGATGGCCAGCAGGAAGTATACGCTGGACATGGATTTCTGGAATTCGTCAGCCGTACCTTCGAAGTTGGAGACAACGGTGTCCGGCAGGGTGTTCAAGGCCAGTTCGTTGATTGCTGCTGTTGCATCACTAAGCGAATAACCGGGGGCTATGTTGAATGAGTAGGTTACGGAGGGCAGCATGCCGGTATGGTTAACCTGCATGGGGCCGGGGCGTTCCTCAAAACTGGCGATGGAATCCATCCTGATCAGATCGCCGTTTTTGTTGGCAACGTGCAGTTTCATTAGATCGCGCGGGTCCCGCTGGTTGTATGGCAGGACCTGCAGGATTACCCAGTACTGGTCCGTGTCACCGTAGATGGTCGAGACTTTACGTTCCGAGTACGCAGAGTTGAGAGTGTTTTCAATATCATGTGCGCTTACTCCATAGTAGGATGCTTTGTCGCGGTCTATCTTTACCCACATCTCCGGGTTCTGGTCCAGAAGGTCGGATGTCAGGCCTGTCAGGAAAGGAATCTGGCGCATCTGCATTTCAAACTTGGGCGCAAGTGAGAACAGCTCCTGCTGATCCGGGGCCTGTACCGTGTATTGGTAGAGGTTCTTGGTGGACTTGGCAGAGAGTCTGATCATTGGCGGGTTCTGAATCCAGACCATGATTCCCGGTTCATTGTTGAGTTTGTACATGAGGTTGCGGGCCACTTCATCCGCTGTCAGCTCACGTTCGCCCGGCGGAACCAGCATGGGGAAAACATAACCCTGGTTCTGGATCGGTGCGCCTGCAACAGTGATTACGCTGCGGATGTTGGGATCTTCCATGAGCAACGGTTCAAGCTTTTTTACATGATCTTTCATGTCATTATAAGAGATGCCCTGCTTTGCCTGCGCAAATCCCTGACAATAGCTCATGTCATCCGTGGGCAGGAAGCCTTTTGGGATAACCATGAAAAAGTGAATTGTCGCCAGCAGGATAAGCCCGGCAGCAGCCATAGTCCACGCCCGGTGACGCATGACGAAATGCAGGGAGCGGTCATACATGCGCAGCAGGAAATCAAAGATCGGATCGGATTCCGAAAGTTTACTTCCCGGTTTAAGGATGCGGCTGGCCAGCATGGGGGTCATGGTTAGTGAAACTACACCCGAGGCAAGGATAGCCACGGTAATTGTCATGGCGAATTCATGCAGGATTCGACCGATGATCCCGGACATATACATCAGCGGTATAAATACAACCGCCAGAGAAAGGGTCATCGAGATGATAGTGAAAGTGATCTGCTTTGCGCCGTCCAGTGCTGCCTGATATGGTTTCTTACCCATTTCCAGATGGCGGACGATATTCTCAATCATGACTACCGCATCATCGACAACGAATCCGACCGAGAGGGTCAGCGCCAGTAGTGAAAGGGTATCCAGAGAATAGTCCAGCACATACATGATAGCGAAGGTAAAAATGATGGATACCGGAACCGCCACCGAGGCAATGATTGTTGCCGAGAAGTTCTTCAGGAAGAAGAAAATAACGCAGATAACAAAAATGATGGCTAGAATCAGGGTTTCCTGAACGTCATTGACCGCTTCCTCAATGGGGATGGAACGGTCGTATAGGACTTTCATCTGAATACCCGCGGGAATCTGGTCCCGGATGGTGGGCAGCATTTCCTGAATTGTCTTGCAGACTTCGATGGTGTTGGAACCGGGCTGTTTCTGGATAGCGATAACTATACCGCGTTTGCCGTCAATCCATGATCCTGATTTGTCCGACTGAACGGAGTTGACAACTTCGCCTATCTCCGAAAGACGGACTGTCCTGCCGTCGTCGGATTCGAAGATCATGGGCATGAATTCTTCTGCACTCTCCAGTTGTCCGGTGGCTTCGAGAGTCACTGTCTGCTTTTTATTATTAAGCGTTCCTACAGGTTCTTTGACGTTCTGGGATGAGATAGCCTGCCTGATGTCATCAATATTCATTCCGCGTGCAGCAAGTTTTTCGGGATTCACCCTTACACGCACCGCAAGCTTGGATTCACCGTAAACCTGTACTTTTGAGACACCATTGACCATGGAAATAGAGTCGGTAAGAAATGTCGTGGTATACTGGTTAACTTTATAAAGAGGTAGGGAGTCGGACCAGATTGCCATATAAAGCACCGGATCGTCAGCCGGGTTTACCTTTTCGTAGTAAGGCTGCTGCGGCAAATCTGTCGGAAGATCTCCGCTGGCTCGGGATATGGCTGCCTGAGTATCAGAAGCAGCACCGTCTATGTCACGGTCGAGGTCAAATTGTAGTGTAATTAGAGTTTGTCCCTGTGAGTTTACGGAACTCATGGAACGCAAGCCGGGGGTGGAGGTAAATTCTTTTTCCAGGGGCGTAGCCACGGAAGAAGCCATGGTTGAGGGGCTTGCCCCGGGCAGTGTTGCAGTTACCTGCAAAGTCGGAAATTCAACTGCCGGAAGGTAGCTGACCGGAAGGCGCAGGTAACCGACGATCCCGAAGAATACCATACCAATCACAACCAGCGAGGTCATGACAGGGCGTTTGATGAATAGTTCAGTAATATTCATAACTATTCACCGTTTGTGGATTGGCTGTTTGTTGTAGCATTTCCACTGTTTTTTATTTTAATGGCCGCTCCGGGGTATAATCTGAGTTGGCCGTCAGCAATGACGGTTTCATCGTCTTTCAGCCCGCTGCTGATAATATCCAGTTTTCCTGATCTGCGGTCAACGGTGATGGGCCGCATATCCACGGTGTTGTTGCTGTTTGCAATCCATACAAATTTACCTTCAGGTCCGGTGCAGGTGGCTTCCATCGGAATCCGTATTACGTCTTCGTCGAAAAGTTTTAAGCGAATATCCACATAATTACCGGGCCACAAGGTTCGGTTTGTATTTTCAAAACTGCCCTGCATCCAGATTGTCCCGGTCTTTGTGTCTACATTATTATCAATGAAGGTCAGCTCGCCGACTTCAGGCTCATCGCGACCTTCGGAGATGGCAAGAACTTGAAGGGTGCTGTTTGCAGAGTACTTTTGAACCTCAGCAAGATATTTTTGGGGGAGGTAGAAGTTCACAGCAATGGGAGAAATCTTGTTGATGACCACGAGTTCATCTTTGTTCTCTTCAATAAGATTACCTTCGGTGGGATTTACGTAACCGGCAAGACCGTCAATGGGTGAGCGGATAAAGCAATAATTGAGGTCGTTCTTAGCATCGTTGAGTTTGGCCTGAGTTACCGCAATTGCATCACTTGCGGTTTTCATATCCAGACGTTTTTCTTCAAAGTCTTCTTCACTGACAACTTTACGGCGAACCAGGTCGCGGTAGCGGTTGTAATCTTTTTTGGCCTGCTCATATTTGGTTATGTCGGAGGCGAGTTCGGCTTTGAGCTGTCCGATGGATGCTTCGTAAGGAGATGGGTCCATTGTAAATAGCTGTTGTCCTGCGGTTACACTTTGTCCATTTTTAATGAATATTTTACTTAAGTATCCGGTGACTCTTGAACGGACTGTTATAGTGTCTACGGCTTTAACCGTACCTATTGCAGTGAGATAATACGGAGTATTCTTTAATTTAGTCTTGGCAGTGGTGACCGGAGCAGGCGGATATCCGCCGGCTGTTTTTTTATCGTCCTTACATGCGCTTAGCAGTGTGCATGCAAATAGGATAATAAGAATACGGGTCAGGGTGGTTGGTAAAAGCTGTAACGATGAATTGTGAATGCGGGACATCTATGAAATCTCCTTACTACTGATAATATGTTTATAATGTAGCTTAAATTTTTTTTATTTTAAAGCTGTGGACACTTGAAAATTGCTGATTTCAAAAAAACATATATGAATTTATTTACATAATAACTTGATTTTTAATTACATAGCATGCAAGTAGAAAATGATTTTTGTGACGAATGTTACAATGTTTAATTTGTCATTTAGAAAATAATATTTAGCTCTTTTTATATATGACTACAGCAAATACTGTAAAAATTGACTATGTTGACGGTGTCCGCTTCAGAAGGGGAGTTGTGGCCGCTGCTAGCAAACTTATAGCCAATTCCCCACATCTTGATGCTATCAATGTCTTTCCGGTTCCCGATGGTGATACCGGGGCCAATATGGCCGGGACTATGCGCAGCATTGTCAGTTCTACTGGTAAATCCGTGGAACGTTCCATCGAAAAAATGACCGCACTCATCGCGGAATCAGCATTGGACGGCGCCAAAGGTAACTCCGGTGCCATTCTGGCCCAGTTCCTGTGCGGTTTTGCCGAGGGTGTTAAAGATATGCCCAAGCTTTCGCCGGCTGATTTTGCTCAGGCTGCTTCTATGGCAGCCAAGCGTTCCTGCGAAGCGATTTCCGATCCTAAGGACGGAACTATTCTCAGCGTTATCCGCGATTGGGCTGCACACTTGCACGCCAACAGCGACAACTATCGTGATTTTCATCACCTGCTTTCAGATTCGCTTGAATATGCTCGTAATTCAGCCAAATGCACCACAGAAAAGATGGCTGTGCTCAAAGCAGCCGGTGTTGTTGATGCTGGCGCGCAGGGTTTTGTTTACCTACTGGAAGGCATTGTAGATCTGCTTGAGAATGGAAAAATCGAAAGAAGTTTTCTGCCTGATTCCCGTAACTCAAAATCCTTTACAAATGTGCAGGGTAAGGTTGCGGTTGAGGCCCTTGATTTCCGTTTCTGTACAGAGTTCCTTATTAAAGGTGAGAACATTGACCGTAAGGCCATTCGTGATTCCATCTTTGAAATGGGTGACAGTCTGATCGTTGCCGGAACTCCCGGATCGGTTAAGATTCACATTCACACCAATGAACCCGACGCTGTGGAAGCTGTTATTAAAGGTTACGGCGAAGTAGCTAAGCGTAAGGTGGACGACATGCTGGTTCAGCATAAGCGTCTGCTGGCTGATGGCCGCCGGGTCGGTATCCTTACTGACAGCACGTGCGATCTCCCAGATGAGATTCTGGAAGAGTTCGACATCCGCGTTGTTCCCATGCGTCTTACTCTGGATGAACAGGAGTTCATTGACCGGGTAACCCTGAGTTCAAGTGAATTTTACAAAATGCTCCCCGACACCAAGCGTGCGCTCTCTTCTCAGCCGTCTCCCGGTGATATGAAACGTGCTTACGCCAAGGTTGCTTCTGATTATGAAGATGTTGTTTCTCTTCATGTCGGTAAAGTTCTCAGCGGGACATTCCAGAATGCTCTTACTGTGAGCAATCCTTTTGATAATGTTTCTGCAATCGACAGTAAGAAGCTTTCCATTGCGCTTGGTCTGCCTGTTCTTGAAGCTGCCCGTGCTGCCAAGAATGGTGCGACTGCTGCTGAAGTCCGCAGGGTTGCTGACCGGGCCGTGGAGAACGTTAAGATATTTGTTACCATCGACTGTCTTGATTACGCTGTCCGTGGAGGACGCCTGAGCAAGGGACAGGGAATGATCGCAAAGGCTCTGAACATCAAGCCCATCCTGCAGTTTGCAGGGGAGGGGCAGCCTAAGGTTGTTGCCAAGTCTTTCGGCATTAAGCGTCAGGAAGATGCCTTGATTAAACTGGTTAATGATAATGCGTACGGTCGTGGCAATTTCAGATATGCTATTTCTCATGCTGATACTCCTGAAACAGCTGAAAGGTTCAGGAAGGTTCTTAAAGATCAGTTTGGTGCCGAGCCGGAGTTCATTGTTGAAGCTTCTCCCGTATTGGGAATTCACAGTGGGCCGGGGGCATGTGCGGTGGCTTTTCTCACTGACGAATAGCCCTGATCTGGTAATAGATTTGTAGATGGGAGCAGGTTTCGACCTGCTCCTTTTTTTTTGTCAAAAGTTTGGAGGAGGCTATCATTTATGATGATAGAGGCATGGCCTCCGGGTGTAGATTGTTTGATCAATCAATAAATTTACAACAATGGCAAAGCTGTATTTTCTGCATGTCATATGCTGTTGGTGGAAGCAGCCTTGCAAATAAAGGGCTGTGGTCATTGTGGGGCAGCTTAAAGTTTGGAGCCCTCGTGGTTTTATGCGTTTAAAATTCGTTGAAAATCTCAAAAACTCGAAAAAAGATATTTAATTTTATTTTTAACGGAAAAATATTTGTCTTTTTTGTATATTTATTTCACATGCTCAATTAAAAGTGTTATAGGTTGCCTAAGACTGAGAAAGCCCGTGGTTGCGCAAATTTTTAAATTTGTGAGCTGTAGTATTTTGTGGCTGAAATCGGACTATTTTGCATCGTCGGTAAATCTGTTTCTCAATTGTACATAAATGGAAAAACAGGGTTAATTCCTTGACTTTTCTTCGTTTTAGGCTATAAAAGTCTTTCATTCCTGAATTCCGGGCGATTTTAACGCGAGCTTAAAGAATGGCGGTCGTAATCACGAATTTACGCGTTTTTTTACTGTTGCGACCGGTTCTGAACTTATAAACGGTACAGGTGTTTGGAGTTAAGCATTATGGCGATGATTGAAATTAAGAATCTCCACAAGTGGTACGGGGATTTTCATGTTTTAAAAGGTATCAATGACCATGTAGATAAAGGTGAGGTACTTGTTATCTGTGGGCCGAGCGGCTCCGGTAAGAGTACCTTCATTCGCTGTATCAACAGGCTTGAAGATTACCAGAAAGGGACTATTACTTTTGACGATAAGGACATTCTTGACAAGAGTGTAAATATCAATGAGCTGCGTGCTGAAATCGGCATTGTTTTTCAGCAGTTCAACCTTTACCCCCACCTGACCGTTCTGGATAACGTAACCCTCGCCCCTTTGAAAGTGCGCAATGTTCCCAAGGCGGAAGCAGAAGAGACTGCCCTTTACCTTCTTGATAGGGTTGGTATTCACGATCAGGCTCATAAGTATCCCGCAGAACTCTCCGGCGGTCAGCAGCAGCGTGTTGCGATTGCAAGGGCTTTGGCAATGAAGCCTAAAGCAATGCTTTTTGACGAACCCACATCCGCACTCGACCCGGAAATGATCAACGAAGTTCTCAATGTAATGAAAGACCTTGCCCGCGAGGGCATGACCATGCTTTGCGTGACCCACGAAATGGGTTTTGCACGTGAAGTTGCAGACCGCGTAATCTTCATGGATGGCGGTGAAGTTATTGAACAGGCTCCTCCAGAGGAGTTTTTCAGTAATCCCAAACACGAAAGAGCCAAGATGTTCTTGAAGGAGATATTGTAATTGTCGCACTTGCCGGCGATTTTGGTAGGTAACCTTAAATTTTTCAGGAGGAACCTGATGAGAAGACTCTCTATTATTGTAGCTATGGTTTTGGCGATGGCACTTTGCGCATCTGTCGCAATGGCCGACAAACTGCAGGAAGTTAAAGCACGCGGCGTGCTGATGTGCGGTGTTAAAGATGCGGTTGTACCTTTCGGTTACATCGATGAAGACACCAAGAAGCTCGTCGGTCTGGATATCGACATCTGCAAATTTATCGCTAAAGAACTGGGTGTGAAGGCTGAATTCAAGCCCGTAACTTCCGCCACCCGTATCCCCATGGTTGTTCAGGGTTCCATCGACCTCGCAGCTGCTACCATGACCCACAAAATCGCTCGTGACGACACCATCGACTTTTCCATCACCTACTTTATGGATGGTCAGAAGCTGCTCGTTAAAAAAGGTTCCGGCATCAATACCGTTGCTGACCTGAAAGGCAAAAAAGTCGGTACTGCAAAAGGTTCCACCTCCGAGCAGAATATCCTGGCTGCACAGCCCGATTGTAAGGTCCTGTCCTTCGAAGGTTACCCTCAGGCAATGCTCGCACTCAAGCAGGGTAAAGTTAAAGCGGTTACCACCGACTCTACCATCCTTCTCGGTCTCAAAAACTCTGACCCCAACCCTGAAAAGTGGGAAATCGTAGGTGACTACATTTCTCCCGAACCTTACGGTCTCGGTCTGCCTGAAAACGAGTCCAACTTCCGTGATGCAGTTAACGTTGCTCTGATCAAAATGTGGAAGTCCGGCGAATACAAAAAGACCTACAACAAATGGTTCGGTCCTGATACCAAGTACTACCTGCCTCTGACCTGGAACATGGAAGTTTGGCCCTAAGCCGACAGCTTGAGGTTTTAGTTCTGTAAGATAACGGGAAGGCCGTGTACGCACGGTCTTCCCGAAAACAACGGATAGATGTTTTGAATTATCAGTTTGATTGGAATCTGGTTCTTAGCGGACAGTACGGGCAGTGGATTATCGACGGGGTTAAGGTTACCTTACAGATTTCTGCAGTATCCATCGTATTTACGATGCTACTTGGTACTATTGTCGCAGTTATGCGCATGTCAAAGGTCAAGCCCCTAGAATGGTTCAGCTTTGCGTTTGTAGAATTTTTCCGTAATACACCATTGCTGATCCAGATATTTTTCTGGTATTTCGGTTCATATTCCATACTGCCTGATGCTGTGAATGAATGGCTTTATGATCATGATTTCGAATTTGCAGCAGGGGTTATATCCCTGACTGTGTATACCGCCGCTTTTGTGGCTGAGGAAATCAGGGCCGGAATTAACTCCATTCCCAAGAATCAGCTGGAAGCGTCCCGTGCGACCGGGCTTTCTTTTCTGCAGGCCTACCGCTATGTAATTCTGCCGCAGGCTTTCAGGATTATTGTACCCCCTCTTATTTCACAGTCGCTGAACCTTATTAAAAACTCGTCACTGGTCATGACAATCGGGGTTATGGATCTCACTTACATGGCCCGCCAGATTGAGTCCTACACTTTCCATGGATTCGAGGCCTTTACCGTGGCGACCGTTATCTATCTGTGTATCTCTTTGATCGTGTCACTTATGATCAACATGTATAATAAGCATTTCCTGCTGCAAATTAAATACTAGGAGTGGCGTCTCGTGCAATGGGATGTAGTTTGGAACAACTTTGATTATTTTCTCTGGGGCGCCTTTCCTGATGGACCCATCGGCGGTCTGGCTGCCAGTATTATTCTGGCTATGCTTGGTATTTTCGGTGCTTTCTGGATCGGTCTTGCAGCTGGTTTGATGCGTCTTTCCCGCAACAGAGCCATTAAGTCTATATCTGTTATATATATTGAGGTCATACGCGGTGTTCCGCTTTTGATGCTTATTTTCTGGTTTTATTTTCTGGCTCCGGTGGTACTTGGTAGATCCCTGCCGGAATTCCACTGTGCCTTGATTGCGTTTATTGTTTTTACCGGCGCATACATCGGTGAAATCGTTAAAGCCGGTGTTCAGGCATTACCCAGAGGACAGATGGAAGCTGCAAGGGGAACCGGCCTGTCTCATGTTCAGGCCATGCGTTATGTTATTCTTCCGCAGGCATTGCGAAATATGATTCCGTCCTTCGTGAACCAGTTCGTATCCCTGACGAAAGATACCTCGCTGGCTTACATTATTGGCGTTAATGAACTGACCAGGACCGCGACCCAGGTTAACAACAGAACCCTGTCCGCGCCTACTGAGATCTTCATCGCTATTGCGCTCCTGTACTTCATTGTCTGTTACGTACTCACTTGGTCCAGCCGTCGTATGGAAGCACATATGGCTAAATATCAGGCTAGAGACCGCTAGCAGTAAATAAATTTGCTTGATCAAGGCTCCTGCTTCATCTGAAGCAGGAGTCTTTTTTTATGGGTGGAGCGTACTGAGATGGAAAATGCGATTTTGATGTTTTAAATGTAACTTTATTTTGACCGGAATTTCATAATCGCTTAGTGTCGTTCTAATGGGAAGTATGCTCTTGTTTCAAAACAGTTTTGGAAACTGTAGCTGATGCAGGGGGACATTATTTAATTTCAGCCGGGAGGCGGACATGGACAAAATCGATAAACTTGCTTCGTATATTGACCACACTTTGTTAAACGTATCGGCGGTCCCAGCTGACATTGAACTGCTTTGCAAAGAGGCAATCGAATTTGATTTTGCGTCTGTTTGCGTCCATCCTTCCTACATAGCCCTTGCGGCGGAAATGTTGTCAGGTGAAAACCCCATCGTCTGTTCCGTGGTCGGTTTTCCCTCCGGCTCGACTTTGCCGGAAGTTAAGATGCTTGAAGCCATGCGCGCAGTAGGAAAGGGTGCTCAGGAATTAGATATGGTGGTCAACATAGGTGCATTGAAGGCAGGGGACCGTAAAGCTTTTATGCATGATATTTTGATGACCGTTGAAGGGGCCGATGGTGTTCCGGTGAAAGCAATAATCGAAACCGGTTTGCTTGATGATGACCAGAAGAAACTCGCCTGCGATCTGGCGGTGACAGCTGGGGCTTCTTTTGTTAAGACCTGCACCGGATTTGCTCCCGGTTGTGCCTGTTCGGAAGATATTAAACTTATGCGTGCTGTCGTCGGTGATAGCGCAGGCGTTAAGGCCAGCGGGGGCATCAAAACCTATGAACAGGCTGTAGAGCTCATAGAAGCTGGTGCAAGTAGGATCGGCACATCGTCGTCTCTTGCAATAATGAGGAGATAGTTTTTGTCTGGGAAAGTAGAACTTATGGCCGTGGCTAAGCCCGGTGATATCGAAAAAAAGTCTTTTGAAATTATTGATTCCGAAGTCCCTGAGCCACGCAGGTTTTCCGGCATTAAGTGGCAGATCACACGGCGTATGGTTCATACTACCGCTGATTTTGAGCTTATTGATCTGGTGCGTTTTCATTCAAGTGCTGTTGAATCAGGTCTTGATGCACTTCGCTCAGGGTGCACCATTGCCACCGATACTGAAATGGCCCGTTGCGGCATTCCATTACGCCGGATGACTCCCTTGAGTTGCAATGTTCGTTGTCTGATGAATGATGCTGACGTAATTGCTGCTGCCAAACGTAATTCTACTACGCGGGCTCATGCAGCCATGGAACTTGCTGCTGATACCATTCAGCCTGAAATCCATGTGATCGGGAATGCTCCGACTGCATTGATCCGGCTTGTGCAGCTTGTGGAGGAGGGCCGGATGATTCCGCCCGCTTTGGTTGTAGGGATGCCTGTGGGGTTTGTTAATGCCGCTGAATCAAAGGCCATGCTGATGAATTACGGGAGAATTCCTTTTATTGCCATTGAAGGCAGAAAAGGCGGATCTGCTCTTGCTGCGTGTGTAATCAATGCCCTTGCCGAAGTGGTTCTTGCTGAGCGTAACCTTTCCGGTGAGATATGAGCTTTTTCAAGCAAAAGATTATTAATTATAGACTTTGAAAGTTAATTATGAAAACAATGTTGTAATCAATTTTGTTTGTTTTTCCGAGTGATAATGCTACTTCCGGTGCAATAAGGTATGTCTGAGAATAAGACCGCTTCAAAAAGATCTTTTGTTATATTCAGAAAGGGGGAGAGATCAATTTCACGTGATCTTTCCGCCTGTCTTGTCTTTGCTTTGGCTGTTATTATTGCACTGGTTACGGCTTATGAGTATTTTGGACGTTCTAAAATGCTGCGTCAGGAGTTTGAAGATAAAGCCGATAACTATATCGAACAGCTTGCCAAGTCTGTTACTTTTCCTATCTGGAACTTCGATATGGGATCGCTTAAGCATGTCTGTAGCGCGTATACCCAGAATGAGCAGTTTTCCAAGCTGAAGATTGTCGATATGAACGGCGAAGTGCTGTTTAATTTTGTGCGGCCGGGCGAAGCTGATGATAATCCCATCGTCCGCGAGCGTGATCTCTATATTTCAAAAGAAAAGATCGGCTCCATCCGTATGGAACTGACCAGCAGAATTTACCGGCGCAATCTTGATTGGATTCTGTTTGTCTCCAGCCTTACCTTCCTTACTTCTGTTGCGGTCATCTACATAATTACAGGATTTTTAATAGATTATTTTATCCGTAATCCCATAGCCCGTCTGCGGAAGGGGATGGACAAAGTTGCCATGGGTGACTTTTCCGATCGATTTGATGAATTTCAATATATCGAGCTGCTCGAAATAGGGTCCCGCTTTAACCGCATGACCGAAGAGATTGCCAGTCGTGAGAGTAGACTGGAGGAGATCAATAAACTTCTGCAGGGTGAAATTCATATGCGCGAAAAGGCCGCTCAGTCGCTTGTGAAAAGTGAAAAACGGTATCGAGCATTGGTGGAAACAACTTCAGAAGGCTTCTTCATGATTGATGAGTCGTTGATTCTGCTTGATGTTAACCCTGCTTTCTGCACCATGATCGGCCTCAGCCGGGAAGATATGCTCGGGGTTGAGATTGGTGCCGTTCTTGGGGAGCTTGCGGCTGATAGATTTCGTGCTGACGGGAGTATCGGGCATCGTTTTGAAATCAGCTTTGCGAACAGCAATGGCCGTGAAGTGGATATTTTCATCAATGCTACCAATCTGTTTGAAATTGAGAATGTTAAGCTTACTTTCGCATTCGTGACTGACGTTTCCAGTTTCAAGATGATGGAAAAGGCTCTTCGTGCTTCCGAAGAGGAATACCGCACCATCGCGGAATATACTTTTGACTGGGAAATGTGGATTGGTCCTACGGGAGCCGTAAAATACGTAAGTCCGTCGTGCGAGCGAATATCCGGTTACCCAAAAGCCTATTTTATGGAAGGACCTGTCCGTGTGGAGCATATTCTTCACAAGAACGATCGTGAGTTCTGGTTGCAGGCTTTGCGGGGAAGTTTTCCTTCTCCGGATGGAACAGACATGCGTCTTTTCCGCCGTGACGGTCTGTTGCGCTGGGTCTCCCTGACCGGGCATCAGGTTTTTGCTGACGATGGTACATCTCTCGGGTTGAGGATCTCGTTGCGGGATATTACAAAGCGTAAATTCATGGAAAAACAGTTACAGTATGAAGCCTTGCATGATCCATTGACCGGATTGGCAAACAGGACGTTATGCTGTGATAGAATTCTTCAGGCTGTGGAACGCTCTCGTCGCCGGGATAATTATTATTTTGCTGTCATCTTTATGGATCTGGATCGTTTCAAAATTATTAACGATAGTCTTGGACACAATATAGGTGACAAACTTCTGGTGGAAGTTTCCAAACGGCTGCTGCAAACAATTCGTGAATTGGATACGGTTTCCCGCTTTGGTGGAGATGAGTTCATTGTGGTTCTTGAGGAACTGGCTTCTCCGCGTGAAGGTATCCGAATTGTTCGTCGTATCAGGGATTGCTTAAACGGGCCTGCAATCATTGAAGGGCATAAGGTCAACATTGCAGCCAGTTATGGAGTTCTTCTCAGTCCTACTGAATACGATAAACCTGAAGAGATTATCCAGAACGCCAACGTTGCTATGCATCAGGCAAAGGAATCCGGGCGTGACAGGATTAAAGTATTTAATAAGAGGATGCTGGAAGAGGCTGTTCAGGCCATGCAGCTTGAGAGCGACCTGCGTGCAGCCATGCTTGCCGGGGATGAATTGTATCTCGATTACCAGCCGATTTATTCTTTGCTAGACCAGAGTGTTGTCGGGTTTGAGGCTTTGATCCGTTGGAAGCACCCTAACCGTGGCTTGGTTATGCCTGGTGAATTTATTCCCATGGCAGAAGAGTCAGGACTTATTTTCGAGCTGGGCAGCTGGGTTATTACTGAAGCCTGCCGCCAGATGAAGAGTTGGCAGACATCTTATGACAAGGCATCTGACATGCTCATGTCGATCAATATTTCACCGCGCCAGTTTTCACAGCCTGCGCTTGTCGATAATATCCTTTCCAAGTTGAGTGAATTTGATCTTCCGGCATCAAACCTCAAGGTTGAAATTACTGAGACCGCGATTATGGAACGGGCCAAGCAGTCTGTTGATATGCTAAATAGGCTTAAGTCAGCTGGTGTGCTGGTTTCCATTGATGATTTCGGTACTGGGTATTCCTCCATGAGTAACCTTCAGGAATTCCCACTTGATCAGCTCAAGATTGATTTAAGTTTTGTACGTAAAATGAATGAATCTTCCGAGAACCTTGAAATCGTCAAGGCGATTATAAACCTTGCTCATAACCTCGGGTTGAATGTGGTAGCAGAAGGTGTTGAAGAGATTGAACAGCAGGATGTACTGCGCGGACTCGGTTGTGAATTTGGACAGGGATATCTGTTCTCTCGGCCGATCAGCCGCATGACAGTAGAGTCTTTTTTTAAGGAAGATATTGAATTAAGTTCATAACGAATTTTTGTGCAAAAAAAATACATATAATGCAAAATGTCTATCTTCTCATGCAGTGTTCATGTGTGAGTGGGTAATGTTCTGTATTTTGATAGATAGAAATAAGGGTCGGCTGTGTGTTGACTCTTTTTTTTGTTTGTACGGTGTGATTGTACAATCAATCAAATATCTTGATGGTGCAGTTCTCTATTATCTCAAAGAATATGTGTAAAGCATATTCATGTCAATTAAGTAGTGCTTATTTTATAATATTGTCAAAAAAGTTCCGATTCCTGTTGCATGTGCGGTATTACCATGCTAGGGCCGAATTAAGGGCTTGTTAAAATGAAAGTTTAACAGGGCAATTGGCAAGGTTGATCCGTTTCAAGGGGAGTTGTGGAGCGGATTTTATAGTCACCCTCAACCTGGATCAGGTTATGAGTGTCAAACGTAAGGGAAATAGCACGGTTACGATTTTCCCGGACTGGTGTAAGGGATGCGGCATCTGCGCAGCCTTCTGTCCGGCAAAAGTCATGGAATTGAACGATCAGGGAAAAGCGGTCGTCATCAGGGAAGAAGAATGTATTAATTGCGGATTCTGTGAGCTGCACTGTCCGGATTTCGCAATTATGGTTCGTCCCAAGGTTGATGATGATATTCCTGCGGTATGCAGGGCTGTTCTCGAAAAGTCCGCTCGGAAAAACGAGAAGTCTGCTGCGTCCGTCGGAGCTGCTGACAAAAGCGCTTCCGGTAAGCAAAAGGGATAAGGTGAACTTCCATGGCCAGACCTAGAAAAAAAAGAAATAAAGAGATTTTCGCTCTGGGCAATGAAGCTGTTGTAGAAGGTGCTTTGCTGGCAGGCTGTACCTTTTACGGTGGTTATCCCATTACTCCTTCATCGGAGATTATGGAAATCATGGCTCAGAGATTGCCGCTGATTCCCAACGGTTCTTTCATCCAGATGGAAGACGAAATCGCTGGACTCGGCTCAGTCATCGGCGCGTCACTGGCAGGCAGGAAAGCCATGACCGCTACCTCCGGACCCGGTTTTTCGCTCATGCAGGAGCATCTGGGATACGGATGTATCACTGAAACACCGCTGGTAATTGTTAATGTCATGCGCGGTGGTCCAAGTACCGGTCTTCCCACATCCCCTGCTCAGGGAGATGTGCAGCAGGCCCGTTGGGGAACCCACGGTGACCACTCAATCATAGTTCTTTCCGCCTCTAATGTTCAAGAATGTCTTGATAATACCATTGAGGCCTTTAACCTTGCGGAGAAATACCGCACGCCGGTAATCCTTCTTATTGATGAGATTACCGCTCATACCCGTGAGAAGATTATCATCCCCAACCCGGATGAGTTTGAAGTCTTTAACCGCATTGTTCCGACAATGCCTCCTGAATGGTATAAGCCGTATGAGGAGACTGTGCGCGGCGTTCCGCCCATGCCGTCCATCGGTTCCGGTTACCGGTTCCATGTGACAGGGTTGACCCATGACACTAACGGTTTCCCGACTTCGCGTCCTGATGAAGTCCGTGATCTTAATGAGCGGCTTTTCCGTAAGATTGATCAGTTCCTGCATGATGTGCAACTGGTAGATGAAGTGGATACCGAAGATGCTGAAGTTGTCGTCATTGCTTACGGCACAGTGGCCCGTTCTGCTGAACTGGCTGTAAAACAGGCTCGTGATCTCGGTGTTAAAGCCGGATTGCTGAAGCTTTCAACTCTGTTCCCATATCCGCGCAAGGCAACTGAAAAGATTATGACCAAAGCGCACACTCTGGTTGTGCCGGAAATGAATATGGGGCAGATGTCCAGAGAAGTGAAAAGGGTCAATAACGGTCAGGTAAGTGTACGGACCATCAATAAGGTGGACGGACAGATCATTACCCCGGCTGAAATCCTCAAAGTCTTAACACGGGTGTAGTCATGGCTGATATGAAAGGTACACAACTCATTCATGAGTACTTAAGGCATAATAAGAAGTTTCCGCATGTTTTCTGTGCTGGTTGCGGGCATGGTATTGTTCTTGGGTCATTGATCCGCTCCATTCATGGTCTCGGTCTTTCAAAGGACGAGGTCTGCGTGGTCGCCGGAATCGGTTGTTCCGGAAGGCTGGCAGCATATGTTGATTTCAATACCGTGCACACCACGCATGGTCGTGCGCTGACCTTCGCTACCGGTATCAAGATGGCAAAGCCGAATATGCATGTTATCGTCGTCATGGGTGACGGTGATTCCATGGCTATCGGTGGCAACCACCTGATCCATGCTGCACGTAGAAATATCGGTGTTACTGCGCTGATTTTGAATAACAATATCTATGGCATGACCGGCGGTCAGTGTTCACCCACAACGCCGTCCGGTTCTTTCTCCATGACCACACCTATGGGCCAGATGGAACAGAGTTTTGACTGTGTGGAACTCTGTTCTGCTGCCAAAGCTAACTATGTCGCTCGTGGTACAGTCTTCCATGTTAAAAAGCTGGATAAGATGATCATGGACGGTATCAGCAATCCCGGTTTCGGTGTCGTAGAGATTATGACTCCTTGTCATACTCAGTATGGTCGCAAGAATAAGTACAGAACCCCGGTGGATATGTACAAGATGCTCAAGAAAGATGTCATCGATATTGACCGTTACAACAAGCTCAGCGAAGCGGAGAAGGCCAAGAAGGTTCCTTCCGGTGTATTCGTACAGAAGGAAGAGCCAGGGCTGGAAGAAAAATTCTATGAAATGGCCGCGAATTGTCAGGGAGGTGTATAATGAAAAATCAACCTCTGGACAGATTTGAAATCCGTCTTTCCGGTCTCGGCGGTCAGGGTATCCTGACGCTGGGTAAGGTGATGGGTTCCGGTCTTGCATTGGGTCATGGCTATTTTGTTACCCAGACTCAGAGTTATGGCCCGGAAGCTCGTGGCGGCGCAAGCCGATCCGATCTTGTTGTCAGTTCTGAAGTGATCAGCTACCCCAAGGCTGAATCCGTGGATTTGCTCATCGCGCTAAGTCAGGAAGCGTGTAATATGTACTACCGCAACCTGAAGCCCGGTGGTTTGCTCATGATTGAAACCGATCTGGTCAAGCAGCCTCCGGTAAACCAGTTTATTGGTCTGCCGTTTACCAAGCTCGCCAAAGATAAGCTCGGTTTGATTCAGGCCATGAACACCATTGTACTTGGTGCAGCAACTTATTTGCTGCCTTTTGCCCAGCAGCGGACCATGCGCAAGAATCTTGAAGATGTGCTTCCTGCGAAAATCAAGGATATTAACGTAAAGGCTTTCAATATGGGCTACCGTGAAGCTAAAAAGAACTTCGGAGATCCCGAAGAACTCTGGAAAGCAAATTCGGTGATTGTTTCAGACGAAGAGTTTGATTATGATTCAATTTAAGCAATCAGACATATCATAAATAAAAAAACTCCAGCTCAGGCTGGAGTTTTTTTATTTCTTGTAAAATTTTATAAATATTTTTCTGGCTCTTTGCACATATCATCGAACCGTTGGAAAAAGTCTCCGAAATGTTTGCCGTCCATAAGTCCATGCAGGGCTTCAACAGCTACGGGCATGGTCTTTCTGCCTGAATCATTTTCAGTAATATGTCCGAACAGGATACGGGGAACAGAATCCACAGTACAATCTCCCCAAGGGTTGCTTGCAGATGTGAAGGCCACCCCGTTTACAATGCTGAAATAGAAAAGGTTGGGCTTTTCGCCACCAGAGGGAGTGAGGGTGGGGTTTTCGTCTGCGGTCTGTCGGGCAATTTCGATGTTGCCAGCGGTCTCGGTGAAGTCTTGTCCAAAGCGGCATAGGCAGTTTGCGTGCAGGTTACGTCCTTTCGGGATGTAGGTGAAGGCCGGATGGATGACATCGAAGATGGCAGGTTTGCCGTCAACTATGCGGGTTCTGAATTCTGGGACATCATTGGCTGCGCGGGTCGCCAGATAGTAGAGCATGTCGGAAAAGCGTAGCTTGGAACCGTTTGCCTGCTGCTCTTTGCGGTAATTGAAAAGTTCACTCACGTCCTGCTGCACGGTGAATCCGTAGCGGCTGGTGCACAGGGATTGGAAAAAGTTGAAGTGCTCGTACCGCTCCCATGTTGCGAGGTCCAGAAATTCCATTTTGCTTTCGGTTTTTAGTGCGTCGGTGCTCATATTTATGTCTGTCCATATTTGGTTGTGTGTAAATTAACTTATGGGCCAGCTATAACCAATGAACCTCAAGTCCGCAAATATCTGAACGTCATTGAAAATTCAGCTTAACCATTGTGCAGTGGGCTGTAATGACATACATAATTTATATGTCGAAACGAGCTTATACAGTCGAACCAGTGTTGGATAAGGAACAGGTTGCGGATATCCGTATCCATGTGGATGGTAAAGTATGGCATCTTTGGGGCCGCAAAGGGGCGGAGCGAGAGCTGTCACTTGCTCAAACAGTAGGTTCAGGAAAGCTACCTGTTGTTCTCGGTGCCGGGCTTGGCGTTTGCATCGGGGATCTTCTGAAATCCGGTCCTGTGGCGGTGCTGGATAATGATCCGCTTATTGGTGAAGTTTCCGGTGCGGATAAGTTGCGTGATCATCCTCAAGTTCTCTGGCTTAGTGGTGATCCCGCACAGGTTCTGGATCAGGTTCGTGAGTGGCGTGCAAAGAACGGAGGCGGTGCTCTACATATCTTGAAGATTCCATTGTACCAACGGCTGGACCCGAAATGGTACATTGCAATCGGCAATACTCTTGAGAATGAACAGGAATCTGCTCTGCCGGATTTTTGGGCTGAAGCTGATTATCCTAAATTCAGGAGTAGTAAACCCCGGGTACTCTTTTTCAATCGCCCGTATTTCTTGATGGGTGAGATTACTTCCGCGTTGAAAAGGCTGGGGTTTGAGTTCCGCAGTGTTGATATCGGCTCCGGGGATACTGTGCGAGATGGATTTGTTGAAGATCTTTTGCGCGCAGTGGTGGAGTTCAAGCCCGATTTGGTGCTGACCGTGAACCATTTTGGGGTAGACCGTGAGGGCAGGCTTACCGACCTGCTGCTGAAAATGAAGCTTCCGCTGGCTTCATGGTTTGTGGATAATCCGCATTTGATTCTCTACCGTTACGCTGACGTGCTGCCTGATTTGACTGCCATATTTACTTATGATGCCGGGAATCTGGAGATCATGCGCGAGAAGGGTTTTGACAATGTTTTTTATCTGCCGCTGGCAACGGATGTAGGGCGTTTTAAGCCGGGGCTGTCCGGGCGTGAGGAATGGCGGGCAGATGTCTCGTTTCTAGGCAATTCCATGGTCCATGCGGTGGATAAGTATTTACGCTTGAGCGAGCTTGACGCTGATTTACAGCAGAAGGTGCCGGAGCTGGCAACTGAATTCGGTGAACGGGCTGAGCTTTCCGTTGAGGAATTTTTGCGAAATAGACACCCAGAAATTCTGCTTCAGATGGAGAATTTCAGCACCGATGAACAAAAACTTTCCTTCGAAGCTCTGATTACATGGGAGGCTACGCGTCGTTACCGTCTATCCTGTGTGCAGGAGTTACTACCTTTCAATCCGCTTATTGTCGGCGATGAAGGCTGGCATAAGCTATTGCCCGGTCAAGGCTGGCGGTATTTGTCTTCGCTGGATTATTATAATGATCTTCCGGCATTTTATCCCATGTCCAAAATTGGGTTTAACTGTACCAGCAGGCAGATGAAAGGGGCAGTTAATCAACGGGTGTTTGATGTTCCTGCAAGCGGAGGGTTTGTGTTGACCGATTACCGGGAGCAGATGGAAGCGCTATTCGAGCCGGGCCGTGAGATTGTATCATATTCGGATATTTCCGAGATCCGGCCTTTGTTGGACAAATGGCTGTCTGATGATGCCGGGCGAGCTGAAATTGTTGCTGCTGCGCGTCGAAGAATACTCGCTGAACACACCTATGAACACAGGCTTTCATTGCTGTTCGAAAAAATGCGCCAGACATTTGGCTGATTTTCAGTCTTCTAATGCGTTTAGCGGATTGTTGTAGAGCCGATCTTTTGATATGATTTGCAAAACAACATAAGGAGTGGGAAATGAAAAATATTTTTATTGCAGTTATTTTGTGCGGTGGTTTGTTGGTTTTTGCCGGTTGTGGTTCCAAGCACCATACAATCACCATGACAGACGGTTCGACTTCTGTAAGTATCGGTGCTCCTAAATATGACAAAGAATCCAATACTTATACATATGAGAATGTTGATGGGCAGGCGACTACAATTAAGCGCGAAGATGTGCAGAAGATTGAGGAAAATATGAAATAAGATTTATTTTTGCAGTAAGAAGCCGGAATCTTATGTTTTGAGATTCCGGCTTTTTGATTATGCGTCTTGGGTCCTCATTTTGTTCATGAAATCATCAAGATTGGTGGCCAAAGAGGCCAGCTCAGCTACTGATCCAGCCACCATGCTCATAGAGTCTGATGTCTGCGCCGCAATATTGTTCACGGCATCAATGGCTTTGGTTACTTCTTCACTCGCTGCTGATTGCTGCTCAGCTGCGGTTGCAATGCCCTCGACTTGTCCGGCTGTCTCTTTTGACATTTTAAGTATGTGTTTCAGAGCTTCTTCTGCTTCACTGCAAAGTTCTGTAGCCTGCTGGATGCTGATCAGTGTGTCTTCCGTTGCGGTAGTGCTCTTGCGGGAACTGTTCTGAATGGCCTGGATGGAATTACCGACTTCTTTGGTGGCCTGCATGGTGTTTTCGGCAAGTTTGCGAATTTCATCGGCTACAACGGAAAATCCGCGACCGGCTTCTCCGGCTCGGGCTGCTTCAATGGCTGCGTTCAGGGCCAGCAGGTTGGTTTGGTCAGCGATGTCCGAAATTACCTGCATAATTGTTGTGATACCTTTGCTGTGTGTGTCCAGTGCGCCCATTTCCTGCTTGAGGTTCCCGGCTTTCTGGTTAACCTCATTCATCACTCCGATGACGTTTTCAACAATTTCTGAACCGTTATCGGCTGTTTCTTGAGTCTGGCGGGCCATATGCGCTGCATCACTCGAATTTCTTGAGACTTCAAGGATCGATGAATTCATCTGCTCCATAGAAGTCGCGACTTCTTCGGTTCTTACCTGTTGATCCTGAATGCCTCGACTCGAATTCTGTGTCTCAGAGCTGATCTCATCGGATGTTCCGGCCAACTGTTCAGAAATTTTGCTTGCGTCCGCAACTCCACGGGCGATTTTCTCATTTTGTGCAGTAATAAAGTCTTCTTTTAATTTGATATTGGTAAAGTCCATTATTGTGGTGAATCCACCGAGCAGGTTGGCCCTTGAATCAAAAATAGGAGAAGAGGCTACTGAGATATATTTAGTAGTTCCTTTACGCCCATCAACTTGTCCTTTAACAAATTGTTTTTTTTGCTCCTGCAGGCATTTTTCCGAAACGGTTTCCTGTTTTGTTCCATAAAAAAATGTTGAAAAATCGCTACCAATGAAATCATCCACTTTACCATCTTCTTCAATCAGATTGATAATGCTTTCATTCATCCAGCGTATATTTCCATCCACTCCCACTACGACCATGGGAGTCATGATGTTTTTCAGCATGGATTCGCTCATGCCTACTTTTTCATTGAGTATGTTGTTGAGAATCTCGATTTTTCCAGCCAGGGTTCCTAGTTCGACCATATAGTTGTGGTGCGGTATGGGAGTATAATCCCCTTCAGCAATTCTATTAACTTCATTAGTGAGAACTTTAATTGGTTTGATTATATGGCGTTGTACAACCAAGCCGAGAGCCAGTAAACCTAGAGTTGCTAATAGAATTATAATCTTGGATGTCTGGTCTGGCGTAAGATAGATAACAGTGCTCAGTAAAAGGGCGATAATTGCAATACTGGTATACAAACGTTTGGTCATATAACCTCCCTGTAAACAAATTTAGGACCTGGTTATAGGAAGCATATTCAGTGCCATGTCTTTGCTATCAAAGGATTTATAAGTGGCAAGTGAAGAAAGGAGTGCTTTTGGGAGTGAAATGTGGGTCAGAATGTCTCAATTCTATTACTGAAAGTGGTGTGTAGGTTCAAAGGTACGTTTTTTCAGTATTTTAAGTGTGTCAGAAATTCATTAATTAAAAAGAAGAGGCCTAACGGCCTCTTCTTTTGGGCAAATTGTTACTATTCCATGGTATTGGCCAGTTTTTCAAAATAGGGCCGCACAACCTTCACATCTTCTTCCGGAGCTTTCATCATAGCTTTTGCGGTTTTGATGGATGAAAGCATATGTTCTTTCATCATTTTCTTTTGTTCCGGGGTAAGATTCGGGTCGGCTTCCATCTGAGCGATGGCAGTTTCCAGTTCTTCCATACCCACATCGGTATCTTCTTCCATAGCGATCGAAGCAAAAGCTTTAACTACACGACCAGCCGTATCGGGCCAGGTTTTGTAGGAAAAGCCATTGGCTTCAATAATTCGTTTGGCCTGTGGGGAGTAGCCGTACAGCATGGCAAATTCTTTGTGCAGCATCTGCGGGTCGAGAGGGTCGGCGTCACTTTCTCCGGATTCTTCAAGTTCTTCTTCCATCTGCTCCATTAAAGGGTCGAGTTGTTCCAGTGTTTTAATAACTCTTTCGACCTGATCTCCGGTCAGCGGAGAAGCAGCATTTACAGTGAAGGCCAGCATTAGGCTCGCTATGAGCAATATCAGTACTTTTTTGACCATTTGTTCCTCCGTTGGGTAAAATGTCTTTATAATTGTTTTGGATATATACAAAATCATGCATTTGTAAAGAATATATAAAGAAAGGCCCCTGTTTCGTTTGAAACAGGGGCCTTTCTAAGTTTAAGGATATGGCAGTAATTGATATTTTATTTGATAAAGAGCATTTCGGAGTAGCTGGGCAGGCACCAAAGGTCGTCTGCGACTACTTCTTCAAGCTGGTCAGCGTATTTACGTACTTCAAGCATTGCGGGGAGTGCGGTGCAGCAGAGATATTTTGCTTCTTCTTCAATATTACCTTCAGGTTTAGCACTCATAATTTTTTCAAGTTCGATGTTGGCTGTCTGCATGCCACGCAACTTGGCGGTAAGGTCTTCGAGGGTTCCGGTAGTGAATTCTACACCGATTTCTTTCATTGCAGCGCAGGTTTCCGCCAGTTCTTTCTGGTAGCGAACTGCACCGGGAAGAATGTGGGTCTTTGCGAGTTTAGTTACCAGTGCAGCTTCGGTGACGATAGCCTGATTGTACTGCTCAAGGTAGATTTCTTTGCGGCTTTCCAGCTCTTCTTCAGTGAATACACCGTATTTGGTGAACATTTCTACTGATGAAGGAGATGCAATCTCGGGGATTGCGTCTGCGGAGGTGCGCAGGTTGGGCAGGCCGCGTTCTTCTACTGCTTCTTTGTGCCATTCTTCAGAGTAACCGTCGCCGTTAAAGACAACCTGTCCGTGGGCGTCCATGATATCTTTTATGACTTTGTTTACAGCGTCATTCAGTTTGGACTTGTCGCCGCCCATGAATGCTTCAATTTCGTCAGCGATGAAATCGAGGGATTCAGCCATCATGCTGTTCAATGCAACCTGAGGACCGGCGATGGAGAGGTTGGAGCCTACTGCACGGAATTCAAAACGGTTACCGGTGAATGCGAACGGGCTGGTTCTGTTGCGGTCTCCGGCATCTCTGGGCAGCGGAGGCAGGGTGTCTACGCCTGCTTTGAGGAAGCCTGTGGAAGTAGGGGTCGGGGAATTGCCTTCCTGAATCTTGTTAAAGATTTCGGAGAGCTGTTCGCCAAGGAAGATGGACATGATTGCCGGGGGAGCTTCGTTTGCACCGAGACGGTGGTCGTTGGAAGCGCTGGCAACCACTGCGCGCAGGAGTTTGCTGTGCATGTGTACAGCGCGGATTACAGCGGCACAGAAAATAAGGAACTGTGCGTTCTCGGTGGGGTTCTCACCCGGATCGAAAAGAGATCCGTGGCCGTTGCAGCTCAGGGAGTAGTTCACGTGTTTGCCGGAACCGTTGATTCCTGCAAAAGGTTTCTCGTGGAGCAGGCAGACCATGCCGTGTTTTTTAGCCACGCTTTTCAGGGTGGTCATGATCATCTGGTTGTGGTCGGTAGCAATGTTGGACTGTTCAAAGACAGGAGCGATTTCAAACTGTCCGGGAGCTACTTCGTTATGACGGGTTTTAACCGGAACGCCCAGCTTGTAGAGTTCGTGCTCTACGTCCATCATAAAAGAAAGAACGCGGCGGGGAATTGCGCCGAAGTAGTGGTCGTCAAGTTCCTGTCCTTTAGCGGGCTTGGCGCCGAAAAGGGTTCTGCCGGACATCATGAGGTCAGGACGCGCGAAGTAGAAGTTGCGGTCAATGAGGAAGTATTCCTGCTCGGGGCCTGCATTGGATACAACGCGGTTGCCTGAGTCGTCACCGAAAATTTTCAGGATGCGCTGTGCGGAGGTGTTGACTACCTGAGTAGCTTTGAGAAGGGGTGTCTTTTTGTCCAGTGCTTCACCTTTCCAGGAAATGAATGCGGTGGGAATGCACAGGAAAGTTCCGTTGGGGTTCTCAAGGATGTAGGCGGGGCTGGTTACGTCCCATGCAGTGTAACCACGAGCTTCAAAAGTGGCTCGCAGGCCGCCGTTGGGGAAGCTGGAAGCATCAGGTTCACCCTGAATGAGCAGTTTTCCTTCGAATTCGGCAATGCAATTGCCGTTGCCGTCGGGGGAGATGAAGCTGTCGTGCTTTTCTGCGGTCAGCCCGGTCAGGGGGTAAAAAACGTGAGTGTAATGGGTTGCTCCTTTTTCCATTGCCCATTCTTTCATTGCGTTTGCAACGGTGTCGGCGATGGAAGGATCAATGGCAGCACCTTCTTCAATGGTATTTTTCAAGGATTTGTAGACTTTCTTAGGAAGTCTATCCTTCATTACGCTGTCGTTGAAGACATTGCAGCCGAAGAGTTCGGTAGGTTTGGATTCGGCAAAGCTGAAGGATGCTTCAGGGGTAGAGTAGTTGGTCACTGCAGTGATCGCACCCTGGCGGGAGGTGTTTGAACTCATTTGAAAAAACTCCTTGAATATTTTTATTGGTGATCTTCGTAGGCGAAGAATTTTGGGCTTTCATCAAATCTGCACAGAATGAAGCATTTGATGTGCCAATTATATAAAAGTATTATATTTCGGTGTCTTGTGTGGTTTGGTTGGTTGATTAGCTAGTCAGAAATTACAAAAATGTAGAATTGTTCATGGTGAATCGAAAAGTGTGTTACAAAATTGTAAGCATTTCTCGAAAGTATCTTGTTTTGAGGTGAGCATATTACAATATTGTATAAAAAATACTACATATAGTGGTGAGATGCTTAAAATTAGCAGTTATTCGTCATGATTGGCTCTAGAATGGATGCCCGTCTTTGTACGGGGTGAAGCTACATTAATATATATGGGTTGTCAGCCCCAAATTATAAATTATTTGGTTTAGACTCAGCATAGGGTCATTTTTTGTTTTTTGGGGTGAATATGACCAAAAAACTGTTTCGGTTTTTTCGAGTTTTTGGCCGCGAAGCGCGTTGGTATATTTTAAATAATGAACGCGTGTAACTGTAGTTATTATTAATTTACCTTGTTGTTGGTTGATTAGTTGATCAAGAAATAATGTTGGCATAAAATGCGTGTATTTTTGATTTGTTAGCTATATTTTAAGATTTGATTAATTTTCTAATGAAGCGTTATTGGGTTAACTTCTTGAGTTTAGTCGCAGAAAGTGCTAATTTTCTCACCTTCGACAAATAATCGATTGGTTCTTTTCCTGTTGATCGGTCTATCTTCATTATTTTAATGAAGGTATTTTTTAGAAATGATGTTTCATTCTCGGAGGATTCATGAAAAAACTGCTTACACTCATCGTTGCTGCTATGATTACCGCAACCATGGTCGGAACTGCTTTCGCGGGTAAACTTACTGTTGCTTGTGACACCAGCTTCCCTCCTTTCGAATTTAAAGATCCTGCTACCGGAAAGCATACCGGTTTCGATGTTGAGCTTTGGGAAGCCATTGCCAACAAGATCGGTGCTGATTATGACCTTCAGCCCATGGATTTCAACGGCATTATCCCCGGTCTGCAGTCCAACCAGCTGGACGTAGGTATCGCCGGTATCACCATCAAGCCCGAACGTGCTAAAGTAGTTGATTTCTCCGATGGTTACTATAACTCCGGTCTGCTCATCCTCGTTAAAAAGGACGACAACAGCATCAATGGTATTGAAGACCTCAAAGGCAAAAACATTTCCACCAAGCTGAGCACCTCTTCCGCAGACTTCGCAAAGTCTGCAAACGCTAAAGAAGTTAAACTTTACCCTAATAACGACGCTATGTTCATGGAACTCATGACTGGCGGTGCTGACGCAGTTATTTTTGACTCTCCCGTCATCGCTGACTTCATGCGCAAGGCTGGTAAAGGTCAGGTTAAGGTTGTTGGCCCTCTTTACAACGGTCAGCAGTACGGTATTGCTTTCCCCAAAGGAAGCGCACTTGTTGCCAAAGTTAATGCTGCTCTCAAAGAGCTGCGCAAAGACGGTACCTACCGCGAACTGTACGTAAAGTGGTTCGGTACTGAGCCTAAATAGACTGATCAGCTATTATCAGATGTTCAATAGGGCGGCCTTGTTGCCGCCCTTCATTATTTTTTAAACAGGGGTCGTAATGGCATTTGCATTTGACACTACAGTTTTCTGGGACACATTTCCCATGCTTGTGCGTGGTCTTAAACTTACAATTGAGATCACAATCGGCGGTCTTTTCTTTGGCTTCCTGCTTGGAAGTGCAGCGGGTTTGATGAAACTTTCCCGCAACTTTTTCACCAGAAAAATTGCCGGAATTTACGTTGAAGCCATCAGGGGGACACCAATGCTCGTACAGGCTATGTTCCTGTATTACGGTGTTCCCATGGCTGTTGGAATGCGTATTCCACCCATGACCGCCGGTATTGTCATCATTGCAGTTAACTCAGGTGCTTATATTGCCGAAATCGTGCGTGGTGCAGTTCAGTCAATTCATAAGGGGCAATTTGAGGCCGGTCGTTCCATCGGTCTGACCAATGCGCAGACCATGCGTTTTATTATCTGGCCGCAGGCTCTCAAACGTATGATTCCGCCCCTTGGTAACCAGTTTATCATCAGCCTTAAAGACACTTCCCTGCTTATGGTTATTGGTGTCGGTGAGCTTATGAGAACAGGGCAGGAAATCACATCCGTGAACTTCCGCGCTTTTGAGGTATACCTTGCCGTTGCCTGTGTTTACCTTGTTATGACCCTTTCAATCGCGTACGTGATGCGTCGTATTGAAAAAAAGCTGAATACTTCCCGGAGGTAATGAGATGATTGAGATTAAGAACCTTCATAAAAGTTTCGGCAATTTTGAAGTTATCAAGGGTATTGACCTTAAAGTTGAATCCGGT
>PPCM01000512.1_pt1 | contig 32223 bp, 26 predicted proteins | sample 1555541 | NCBI WGS metagenome assembly PPCM01 (sample SAMN05284479, study PRJNA326546) | Marine sediment metagenome, whole genome shotgun sequencing project. | isolation source: marine sediment | place: Germany: Wadden Sea | collected 2012-09-05
TGTCCACATACTTTACATACTCTGTGAGATAATTTCAATTCTCCACAGTTTGGACATACAGTCATACCTGGTACATTTAACTTGAAGTGAGTTCTTCTTTTACGCTTTTTAGTTTTAGACGTTCTTCTAAATGGTACTGCCATCAATAACACCTCCTATAAATATTTCTTCAAATCCTTGAAGGCAGGATTAATTGCTTCTTTTTGTTCCTCTTCAACCTCATCAGCTGACTGGAAGGTGCTTTCCACCCCAAGTTTTACAACTCTCATAGGTTTCAGCGCCAATATATTTAACCATATAATATGGGCTAAATCAATAGTTATACCATCAATTTCATTATCTTCTTCCTCCTCAGAGAAAACTTCAATAATTTCTTCCTCGATTGGTACTCTTACTTCTTCTGCGGTGATTGCGCATTCCATATACATTGCTGACTCAATTGTCATATTAAAAACATAACGTTCATCAACAATATTCATTGTACCTCTTACCTCTACCGGATCCAATTTTAAGATATCTTTAATGTTTGAAGAATACTCAGATAAATCCAATGTTTCTTCAAAATCCATTACGCGGTTTAAGTATTTATTTAGTTGCATTATTGTATACTTCATAAAAATCACCTATGTCATGCGAAGAATATTATACTACTAACACCCCCAAAAGTCAATAAAACGAAGACTTGAGAACGATATATTACTATGTTATTATTCACATATAATGAATGATAAATGAAAAGAGTGAACTTATGAAGGCAATCGGTGTAGTAGTAGAATACAATCCATTTCACAACGGACATGCGCATCACTTAAATGAGGCGAAAAAAATAAGTAACCCAGACTGCACTATTGCGGTAATGTCTGGTAATTTTGTACAGCGTGGAGAACCAGCAATACTTGATAAATGGACAAGAGCAGAATTGGCTGTTGAAAACGGCTTAGATTTGGTTGTTGAACTTCCTTTTGCATACTCTATTCAATCTGCTGATCTTTTTGCTTTCGGAAGTATCGATTTATTAAATAAACTAGGTGTACAAGAATTATACTTTGGAAGTGAAAAAAATAACTTGGACGAGTTAAAGCAAATTGTGAATCTGATGAATACTTCTTCTTTCCAATTACGTTTAAAAGAATTAATGAATGAAGGGAACAATTACCCTAGTGCCAGTGGTAAGGCTGTAATGGAGTTATCCGGGTTAAACTTTACATCAAATGATAATTTAGGGATTCAGTACTTAAGAGCCATTCAAAGTCTAAAATCAAGTATGGAGGCATATTCTATTCAAAGAGTACATGCCAATTATTTAGACAAAGAAGCTACGCATACTTCTATAGCTAGTGCTACTGCAATTCGCTCAATGGATAACCCTAAAGATTTTGTGCCTGAAAATACATATAAAAAGCTACAACAAAAAAAATATAGATGGAGTCAGTATTTTAACTTATTAAAATATAGAATGTATGCTGATAATGTCGAGGGCATTCATGAAGTAAAAGAGGGAATCGAAAATAGAATCTTAAACTTTATAGATGAGGAAAACTTTGATACATTCTTAGAGAAGTTATACACAAGAAGATATCCTCAAAATCGCTTAAGAAGAATCTTAACTAATATACTGTGTAATATATCAAAAAAAGACATAAAAGCCTTAGAGTTAGAAAAAGGAGTTCCTTACATACGCGTTTTAGCGATGAACGAAAAGGGTAGAAGGTATCTAAATAACATTAAAAAAGATTTTCCTTATCCAATCATTTCTAAAGCGAGTGAAACGACTCATCCAATGATGGAGATGGAGTTAAAAACAACAAGAATTTATGATAGCTCTTTGTACCAAAAAGAGTTCCAACCATTACTATATAAAAAAGGTGCTTAGGCACCTTTTCATTTGTATGTTAAGTTATACTAAGACGTGAACGCAACTCATCTACAGCCTTATAGCGGGAATTAAATCGATGAAACTGAATTAACTCCTGCAGGATTTCGTCATTTAAGTAAGCATAGTCATATTTTTTAATATTTGATAACAAATGATTATTAATATATTCTCTCGAAGCGTATATGTTATCTTCTAACTGAAGTCGATAATACTCTCCTAATTTTAGGAAATAAATCGAATTTGTGCCCTCTTCAAGTATTTTGTAATATTCTAATACTTGGTGTGCATCCCCGTGTTGCACCAATGAGCGAATTGAAAAAAGAATTGATTCTTCAAAGAAATAGTTTTTCGCTCTTAAAAATGAAATTACTGCTTGAGAGTATTCTTTTTTATGATAGTCTACCAAACCTATTAACAAAAACATCTTCTCTTCCAATCTCTCGTGATGTATTTTAGTAAACTTACTTAACTCCTCTTCGGCGTGCTTAAACTCACCTGTATAAATCATTATCTCAGCATATAATAAATTCATTCTATAAACATTGTGAATCTCATACCCTTCAGATAAGTAGTTTTTGGCAGTGTTCCAATAATGGAGTGCTGAAACATATTCTCCACAACGCATCCTAGATTCCACCATAAGTAAAAACACTAAAAATTGAAGATGCTGATTCATTTCGTCAAAATTCAAGATAATCTCAATACATTTGCCAGCTTTTTTGTAATGTAATAATGACGCTTCATGTTTCGCAATACAATACAAGTACACCATCAACTCAAAATCCGTTAAATCATTTTTATACCCATTAACATACTTTAATCTGTCATACACATTTTCTTCCAAATAAAGTCTTCCGACTATTTGAATTAATTTTGCAGCGATTGAGTCTGCTTTTTCGGTTAGGTCAAGTAATAGTTGAACCTTATGAACATCATCATAATATACTGCATCAACCATTTCATATAGTTCGCTAGTATATTCGGAAATCATAACCTCATCCAGAGTAATACCCATTTTACTCATTACTTCTCTAACATAAAAATTATCTGGTGGACATTCACCATTCTCGATTTTAGAAATATAGCTAATACTACAAATACCTGCTGCAATCTCTGATTGTGTCATATTCGCTTCTTTTCGCTTTTTACGAATAACTTTGGCTACGTTCTTGTTAAATTGTTCTTCGTCAAATTGATCTGTACGATTAAACACAATTCTCTCTAAACTTTTTATGTTCATAAAACCTCCTTATTTATATTTTTTCATAAAAGAAGGAAAAATACACTTAAATTTGTTTGAAAAATGTCGAAAATTTTCCTAACATTCTATAGGTAGCAAAAGGGGATTATCTCCCCTTGTAGTATGTACAATTTCTCGTTAATGAACAGTTTTCACAGTTTGGTTTTCTAGCAGTACAGTGATATCTGCCAAAAAAGATGAATTGATGATGAGATTTATTCCATAATTTTTTAGGAATAATTCCCTGCAGCACTTTTTCTACTTGAAGAACTGATGCAGATTCATCTACTAATCCTAATCTTTTTGAGACTCTTTCGACATGAGTATCCACTGGAATAGCTGGGATATGGAATCCAACAGACAATACTACATTCGCTGTTTTTCTTCCTACTCCTGGTAATGATTCGAGTTGCTCTCTTGTATTTGGAACTTCGCCATAGTAATCTTCAATTAATTTTCTGCACGTTGATTGAATGTTTTTTGCTTTATTTTTATAAAGACCAATTCTTCTTAAGTCTTGCTCTAACTCTGGTAATTCTACATCTAAATAATCACTAGGTGAACGATACTTCTTAAATAAATCGGCAGTTAATATATTAACACTTTTATCTGTCGTTTGTGCAGATAACATCACTGCTATTAACAATTCAAACGTATTTTGATGTACCAGCTCACAGTCAGCAACTGGATACATCTCTTCGAATATAGTTAAGAACTTTCTCATTATTCTAGAAACTGATTAAAGTATGTCATATCTTTTTTTACTTCTTTTGAATTGTTCTCTAATATTTTATCAATATATTCAACACCCATTTTTTTCTGTTTTAAAGCATCAAGGATTGCCTGTTTAACCTCTTCTTCTGTATATGTCCAAGATTCAATAATCTGAATCTCCTTTGAAGACAAGGGTCTGTTCAACTCGTTTTCCATGATTGTTAATAATGACTTTGTATTTTTTTCAGGTGCTTCAGCATGTTCAAACATAATTTTTTCTAGTGTAGGAAAGACTGAAAAACATTCTTCTGAACGTCCTCCTATTTCTCTTATCTCAAGCGAGATAAATCCTTTTGTAACAAGCAAATCTACTACATCAGCTATTTCATCTCTTTCTTTTGTTGCTTTTTGCGACAACTCACTAAGACTTAAGAAAATATCACCAGAGATTTCCATACGGTACAAATGAAGAATATAAACTAACTCTTCTTCATTAAGGCGTAATGCTAAATAGTTGTTGATTAACAACTCCTCAAACTTAATATAATTACCAATATATAATTTATAGGCTATTTTCTTCATAAAGATCCTCCTAGTCTTTTGGAATCGCTACTTTACTCAATGCCATCCTTGCAGCATTTTGTTCTGCCATTTTTTTGGAGTTCCCGATTCCTCTTCCCATTTCAATATCATCTAAAAACACTGCCATTGTGAACACCTTCGCATGAGGAGGTCCTTCTGAACTAATCAATCTATATTGAACAGCTCTTTTATCTCCTGCTTGAACTAATTCTTGTAAGTTACTTTTATAATCTTTATCCTCTACATAGATATTGTCTAAAACATATGTGAAATAATATTGATCTAAAATTAGGAACAGTTGCTCGAATCCACTGTCTAAATACAAAGCAGCAACCATCGCTTCAAACACATCTTCTAGTGTTGTATCCTGTTCCCCAACACCGTCTTTTTCTGCTCCAGTACCCAATAACATAAATTCTCTTAATCCCATAATTCTAGCAACATCTGATAAAGCTTTTGTATCAACGTTTCTAGAACGTTTTTTTGTCAAAAATCCTTCGTTCTCTTCTGGAAAGTTTTCATATAAAAATTCTGCGATAATAATTTGTAAAACAGAGTCTCCTAAAAACTCCAAGCGTTCATAACTTTCATACTTTTCTCCACGTTGTGCCATTTCATTAGAAAATGAAGAATGTGTAAAAGCCTTCAACAATAATGAAGGGTCATTTACTTTCACACCAAATTTATTTTCAAACTCAGAAATTTTATTAAAATAATTCATTTTACTCACTCATCAATCTATCGTGGATTTTTTGTACCACTTGTTTATCTACTACGTTTCTAGCTTGTTTAATCGCTCCAACCATATCTTGTGCAGAACTCGAACCATGTGCTTTAATAACTGGAGCAGCTGCACCAAGAAGTATGGCACCACCAACATCTGAGACATCAAATTGGCTCGCGACATTTTTTAATTTCTTTCGTAAAAGCAACGCTCCAATTTTAGCTGTAAAACCTTTTGTTATTTCCTTTTTCAGTAATGTTCCAAATGCTTTCAAAGCCCCTTCAGACGATTTCATGGCGATATTACCCGTATATCCATCGGTTACTAAAACATCTGCTTCTGTAGTAAACAAAAATTTGGGCTCTACGTTGCCTATGAAGTTTAAATTCGGATTTACTTCTAGTAGATCGTACGCTTGCTTTTCGATATCTCTACCTTTTCCTTTTTCTTCACCATTGTTTAGCAAACCTACTTTAGGGCTTTCCTTTTGCATGATCTCTTGAGCATAAATATTAGCCGCTTCGGCGTACTGAACTAAATGTTCTGCCTTTGTTTCAATATTTGCTCCAACATCTAACAATAACAATTCCCCTCCAAATTTCGGGAAAAGTGGCATCAAAGCTGTACGTTTCATTCCAGGGATTCTACGAACGATTAAATGTGCTCCTGCAACAAATGGTCCCGTTGGACCAGCTGTAACAAAACAATCATTTACGCCTTCTTTTACTGAATATAGTCCCATAGCCATTGAAGACTTTTTATCTCTTCTCATCTTCTTAATAGCGTCTTTTTCATCCATTTTAATAGACTCCAATGTATGAACGATATTAATACGTTCATCATTAGTTAAAAACTCATCAATTTCATATTTATTACCGTATAGAGTAATCTCTATATCGTTAAATTGTTCGATTGCTTTCATTGCACCTTGAACTGCAATTCGTGGAGCTAAATCTCCACCCATAGCATCTACAGCAATTTTAATCATATATACCTCCTAATACTTTTTGCAAATACTTTTTATAAATCTCGTATTTTTTATCTTCTATATTATACACTATCTGTTCAGCATCTATTCGAGCAATATCTAAAATTTTAAAGTCCTTAAAGACATCTCCAAATCTGAACTCAGGGAACCCAGATTGTCTAGAACCTAAAAAGTCTCCTGGGCCTCTTAATTTTAAATCTGCTTCACTTATTTCAAACCCATTATCAGTATCCACTAACACTTGGAGACGATCCATTGTTAACTCATTTTTAGAATCACTAACAAGATAACAATAACTTTGATGTTCTCCTCGACCAACACGACCACGTAACTGATGTAATTGGCTTAAACCAAATCGATCCGCATTTAAGATTACCATCAATGTAGCATTCGGTACATCCATCCCTACTTCTATAACAGTAGTTGAAATCAAACAGTCAACTTTACCTGTCGCAAATGATTTCATAATGTCTTCTTTTTCTTGGGTCTTCATCCTACCGTGTAAGATTGCTGTCTTACCTTGAAGTTTTTTTTCAAAGAACTCAGCTGTTTGGTGAATATTTACAGCGTCCACATTTTCCGATTCTTCAATCATCGGAGCTACTATATATACTTGTCTGTTTACATCAATCTCTTTTTGGGCAACCGCTACGACCTCATCTAACTCTTTAAAATTAATCGTCTTCGTCTCAACCGGTTTTCTTCCCTTCGGCATCTCTTGAATACTCGAGACATCAATATCACCGAATATACTGATTGCGAGTGTTCTTGGAATTGGTGTAGCACTCATATTTAAAATATTAGGTCTTAATCCTTTTTGAACTAAACTTTTTCGTTGTTCCACACCAAATCTGTGTTGTTCATCCGTTACGACTAATGCTAAGTTGTTGAAGACTACGTCTTTTTGGAACAAAGCATGTGTTCCTATAATAATTGCATTTTCTAACTCAATTCGTTTTAGTGCAAGTTCATCTTTCGTCGAAGATGTTAACAATATTACATTTACATCTGGTAATAAATTCTGAATCGACTTATAGTGTTGTTCTGCTAACATCTCAGTGGGTGCCATCATCACGGATTGATAGCCATTTAGATAACAATTTAATAACCCTGCGATACTAACAATTGTTTTACCGCTACCAACATCACCTTGTAATAAACGGTTCATCGCTTCTTCTGAATTCAAGTCTGTCATAATCACCTTAATCGCTTCTTTTTGGTCACTTGTTAACGAATATGGCAGTGCAGTTAAAAAGTCATTTACTTTCGAATCAAACGAGACTTTAATTCCATCTAATTTTTTAAATTTTCTCAAATACTTCATCTCTAACTGATACAGCAAGAACTCCTCGTACTTGCTTCTTCGGTAAATTTGAACTACATCCTCTTTGTTCCTTGGGTTGTGTACTACTGATAACAACTGAGATTTTGTATATAACTTGTATTTTTCTATTTGTTCCAGTGCCATTGTTTCAGAGACTAAATCTTTAAACTGTAATGCTTGTTTTATATACTTACGTAAACTACCTTGTGCAATCTCCTTGACACGGTAATGAGGTTTGACAGGCTCATAAGTAAAATACAGATTAGAGGCTACCATTCTTTTATCATAGCTTCCTTGAATAATAACTTCTCTCCCAACTGGTAACTGTTTTAATAAATAATTTCGGTTGTATATAACAGTATTGATTAACTGTCCTTCACAATCTATTTTAAAAGTCATCGCACTTAAGTTGCGTTTAAAAAATGCAATCTTCGGTTGAGAGATTACAGTGGCCTTTATAGTACATTTACCTTCCTTTAGGCCTAAATCTAAATATTCATAACGCGAAGGAAAATATTCGATCAAATGACTCACCGAATAAATACCATTATTATTTAGTTGTTCTTTTGTTTTTGGTCCAATACCATTTAATGCTGATACTTCCATTTGTCTCACCATATTAATTATACCATTTTTAAACAAAGAAAAAGAGTTCTATGAACTCTTATTCTACTGCAAATATATAATTGTAAACAGCTTGTCCACCTTGAATTGGATCCACTTCTACATCTTCATACTTTTCTTCAATATGTGCAATCAATGAGTCCAACTCTGAACTAGAAACATCTTCACCATAAATAATAGTGATAATCTCTGCATCCTCTAACATACTAGCCACTAATTCGTGTGTCGTATTTTCAAGCGTTGCAGTTGATGTAACGATTTGTCCATCTTTAATACCCATATAATCATTTTCTTTTATGTCTACACCATTTACTTGTGTATCTCTAATTGCATATGTTATTTCTCCAGTAGAAACGTCTTCAATCGATTCTTCAATCGCTTCTTTAATTTCATCTGGTTCTACATTTAAATCTAACATACTTAATGCACTGTATCCAGTTGCGATAGTTTTAGATTTAACAACAATTACGTTTTTATCATCTACTAAATCTACAGCTTGTTCAGCAGCTAAGATGATGTTTTTATTATTAGGTAATACAATAATATTTTCAGCATGTACTTCTTTAATAGCTTTAACAATATCTTCTGTTGAAGGATTCATAGTTTGTCCACCAGTTACAACTTTGTCACAACCAAAGTCATAGAATGTGTTAACCAATCCTTCTCCTTGTGCAATCGCAATTACACCATATTTCTTTTTAGGTTTATCTTCTGTAGCGTTAGTAGGATGTGTACCAATGATTTCTTCATGTTGTAATGACATATTCTCAATTTTTAATGTTACAAATTCACCGTATTTTTGACCGATGTTTAGAGCATCTCCAGGCGTTAATGTGTGTACGTGTACTTTTAAGATATCCTCATCTTGTACAACTGCGATTGAATCTCCTAAGTAAGCAAGTTGCGTTTTAACTTCTTCTTCGATTTCTTCAACTTTGTCCATACTGATAATAAATTCAGTACAATAACCAAATTCATCATGCTCAATACCTAGTTGCGCACTTGCAGCTTGATAATCATCGTTTTCATCAATCAGTTCGACAGGTTTATCTTCCAATGCCTTATACATCCCTTCGATAATTAAAATATAACCAGCACCACCTGAATCCACAACACCTGCTTCTTTTAACTTATCTAATAAGTTCGGTGTGTTCTCCAAAGATACATATGCAGCATCTAAATATTCTTTAAATGCTTCATTTATAGTCATCTCTTCTGTAACAACATTTTCTAAGTGTTCTGTAGCTTCTCTCGCAACAGTTAACATTGTTCCTTCCACCGGATTCATAACAGATTTATACGCCTGTTCTACTCCACCACGGAACCCCTTTGTTAGCTCGATCGCTGTGATTGTTTTACAATCTACGAACCCTTTGTTTAATCCTCTAAATAATTGAGATAATATTACACCACTATTACCACGTGCACCCATTAATAGTCCACGAGATAATTTCTTACTCATTTGTTCCATTGACTCAAATTTTTCTTTACTGATTTCTTTATAACCAGCAGAGAAAGTCATTCTCATATTTGTCCCAGTGTCTCCATCAGGAACAGGAAATACATTCAAATCATCAATTCTTCTATAGTCATTCGCCAAGTTATTAGCGCCACTCTCTACCAATGTCTTGAATAATAAACCATTCATATTTTTAATGTTCATATATGAACCCCCAGTTTTTTAAATTCGACCTATACATTTTACCATAAAAAAAATGTCAATACAAACCAATTGAATGATGCATAATAATATTTTATGTCACAAAATAAACCGCTTTTTTTAAATAATCCTAAATTTCAATTTTTGAATGTTCAAAACCTTGCAATGTACATATTAATATGGTATATTATTTAGGCATTGATATATTGTAAGGAGGTATTCACATGGCTAAAGAATGTTATGTTACTGGTAAAAAAACAGTAAGTGGGAACAACAAATCACACTCATTACATCGTACAAAAAGAACATTTAAACCAAATCTTCAAAAAGTAAGAATTGAAGAAGACGGTAAAATAAAAACAGTTTACGTCTCTGCTAGAGCTTTAAAATCTGGTAAAGTAAATAGAGTATAAGCGTATCCGAAAATTAGGCTGCGCTCTTTTTTTGGAAAATGTAAAGAAAAGGCTGCACGAAGCAGCTTTTTTCTTTGCCAAAAAAAGCTACAGAGGTTACTCAGTAGTTTTTTCTTTACTTATTATCACTAAAACTCTTCCACCCTTTAGGAAAACAGTACCCTCTTTTAAAACTTCATTACTAACACATAAATTATCTCTAGGTGTTAAAGAATACTCCGTTAACGGATATTTAAACCCAGTTAATGTTATAACAGGTTCTCCATCAAAATGGAAAAAAGACACATAATCTTCTGTCGAAATAGAAAAATCATCTTTTTGAACAAAAATTATGTTTTCTGCATCTACTAATTCAATATTATATAAACCCAATAAATTAATATTCGCTAAATAGTGATCCGCTCTACCATTTGTAGCACCATAAATGACTATTTTTTTTGGATCCAATTCAATTGCCTTTTGTATAGCTACATATAAATCTGTTTCATCCTTTATTGGGTTTAAGACCAACATTTCTGAAGTTACTTCTTCTAATGGAAACGAATCAAAATCTCCTACAGCTAAATCAAACGATATGTTCTGTTCTAAACAATGTTTAACACCTTTATCAACTGCGATAATATAACCATCTGTTTCAGGGATGTATGCAGTTGGTGCACCCGCAATTATTCTAACGATCAAGGTCGTTTAGCACCTTTATGTTTTCTTTATTCTTAAATACAAAACTACCCGCTACTAGTACATCTGCACCAGCTTCTAAACATTGTTTACCAGTTATTTTATTTACGCCACCATCAACTTCTACCAATAGATCATATTTGCTTAGTTGCGCTATTTTATCTAAGGCATTCGGCATGAAGGCTTGACCACCTTTACCTGGCTCAACACTCATAACCAATACCAAGTCTATATGTGGTAATAAATCAAGGATCTCATCTACAGAAGTATTTGGTTTTATACTAATACCCACTTTTACGTTAAAACGTTTAATATAGTTAATTAAATCTAACGAGTCTTCCACAGCTTCATAATGGAAAGTAATTAAATCCGCACCGGCTTTGACATAATCTTCAATCATATCTTTTGGGTTTACTACCATTAGATGAACATCAAAGAACATTTTTGTAAGTGGTCTTATCTCTTCTACTAATGTATGTGTAAATGTAGTCGCAGGAACAAATTTGCCGTCCATTACATCTAAATGAACCCACTCTACTTTATATTCGTCTAACTCTTTAATCTCTTGCCCGATTTTACTAAAATCTGCAGCAAGAATACTTGGTGATAAAATCATAATAACCTCCTAATAGCGTCTTCTTCCTTTAACTTCCTCCATAAACTGGACATAGTTATCATATCTAGATTGAGGGATTAAGCTCCCCACATTTGCTTTTACATTACATTTTGGTTCGTTTATATGTAAACAACCTCTAAACTTACATTCATGACTCAATTCGAAAAAGTCTTCGAAACTTTGTGCAAGGTTGACTTCATCCATATCGATAAAATCCAGTGAAGAAAATCCCGCAGTATCGGCAACCAATCCTTCTTCTACTTCCATCAACTCAGAGTGTCTTGTAGTATGTTTACCACGCCCCAATGATTTTGAGATTGGTTGTGTCAGGATATTTCGTCCTGAAATTGCATTTAACAGTGTTGATTTCCCCACACCTGACTGACCAGCTAATACACTAATCTTATCTTTAAAGATCTCTAGATTCTTAAAGTTATGATCACTTATAGATTTTGTATAAATAATTGGGAATAAAGTTTCATAATATCTTAAACTTTCTTTTAACAATTCCTTTTGTTCATCATTTAATAAATCCATTTTTGTAACTACTAAAACGATATCAATATCATTAAAGGTAATTAAAGAAATAAAACGATCTAACAATGAAAAACTTATATCTGGTTCACATGCACTAAAGACCAATAATACTTGATCAACATTCGCAACAGGAGGTCGTATAAGTTCGTTCTTGCGCGCATAAATTTTCATAATAAAGTTATCGTCAAAATCAACGATATCCCCTACCTTTGGCGATTCATTCGTATGTCTGAACTTCCCTCTCGCTTTTCTTTCAAAATGTTCACCATTCGCTTTGATGGTATATAACCCACCGATTAATTTCGTTATTCTCCCCTTCATACACTTACATATTTTTGCTTCTTAACTGCCCGCAAGCTGCAAAAATATCTGTCCCTTTCTCTTGTCTAAGTGTTACATTAATTCCTCTTTTTTTCAGTATATCATAGAACCTTAAGGCACTTTCTTTTGTACTTCGTTTATAATCAAACTCACTTACTTCATTATATGGTATCAAGTTAACATATGCATTAATACCCCTAATTAAATCACTTAGCTGATGAGCATGTCTCTCTTGGTCATTTATTCCACTTAATAATATGTATTCAAACGTAATGCGTCTGTTTGTTTGGGCTACATAATATTTAATCGCATCGATCACTTCTTTTAATGGATATACTTTGTTAATCTTCATTAAACTCGTTCTAATTTCATCATTTGGAGCGTGTAAACTAAGTGCTAAATTCACTTGTAAGTGTTCATCTGCAAATTGTCTGATTTTAGGAACTAATCCACTAGTAGAGATTGTGATGTGTCTTGCGCCAATTTCAAATCCAAATGGATGATTCAATGTATTCACTGCTTTTAAAGTATTGTCATAGTTATCAAATGGTTCACCAATACCCATCACAACGATATTCGTAATTTTCATATTAAGGAGTTTTTCAACCTCTAATACTTGTAAAACAATCTCACCGGCAGTTAAATCTCTAAACTTACCTCGCAATCCTGAGGCACAGAAACTACAACCGATATTACATCCTACTTGCGTTGTGATACACAGACTGTTTCCCCAGTCGTAACGCATTAATACCGCTTCGATCGTATTATCATCTTCCAATTTAAACAGAAACTTAACTGTACCGTCAACTGATTCTTGTTTTGTAACAAGTTCTAAGCGAGGCATCTTAAAATGTTCCTCTAAATGAGCAACCATTTTTTTTGAGATATTAGTCATCTCATCGAAAGAATCGACCTTCTTTTTATATAACCATTCAAAGATTTGTTTGGCTCTAAATTTTTTGTCTCCAATAGATTCAAAATAGTTTTCTAACTCACGGTAGGTGTAATCATAAATCATCTTGTCACCTTTTTCATTTTTGCGATATAAAAACCATCTGTATGATTTTCATATGGCAAAATAAATATTTCTTTTTCTAATTCGAAGTTCGAATGGGTTTTTAAGAATTTCTTCACTTGAACATCATTCTCTCCTCTATTGATTGTACATGTACTATATACTAAAACACCATCTACTTTTACTAAAGTGTTTACCTCTTCTAATAAAGCTTCCTGTATTTTCATTATTTCATCTATATCTTCTTGATTTTGGAAGTATTTAATTTCAGGTTTTCTCCCCACTACTCCCCAGCCTGAACAAGGTGCATCCAGTAAAATTTTATCAAACGCTTCTCTAGTGTGAACTTTTCTAAGTTTCGTCCCGTCAAAATTTGAATATTCGATATTTGTTAATCCAAGACGTTCTGCATTTTGTTGAATTAGTCTTAGTTTGTGCTCATGAATATCATTGGCAATAATCGTACCCTGGTTTTTCATAATTTCAGCCATATGTGTTGTTTTTCCACCTGGGGCAGCACACACATCTAATACAACATCTGTCTTTTTGGGATTTAACGTTCTAGCTACTAATTGTGACGCTTCATCTTGAACCGAGATGAATCCATTTTTATACTCTCTAGTATCCGCAATATTCCCTTTTTTTAGGATTACACCTGTATTAGTAACTGTACTAGGTTCAAATAAATCTCTAAACATCTTATCACGCTTAATCTTCATTAGATTAACCCTAGCGCTTAGTTTAGGTGTTTCTTGATATGACTCCAGTATTTTTATGTAATCATCCTTATATTGACCTTTAATTTGCTTAAACAACCACTCATCAATAGAATATTTGATATATTCCTCTTTTGGCTCTTCACCTTTTTCAAAGTTACGAAGAATTGCGTTGATCATCTTTGATGCATTATAGTCAATTGATTTTGCGATTTCAACTGCATCGTTCTGAATTGCATATTTTGGCACTCGGTCTAAAAAGATAATTTGATAAACACTTAACTCCAATAAATGTCTCATCCATTCTTTTAACTTTTTACCAGCTGTATACGGTCTTAAATAATAGTCTAATAATAGCTTATTTTTTAATACACCATATACAATTTGTGTATAAAGTCCTTTGTCCTTCTGATTCATATTAGAGTGATTAATTGTTTGATTGATAACAATATTAGAATACTCTCTTCTAGAATAAATTCTATTTAATGTCTCAAGCGCTAATTTTCTTGCTTCCATTTAAAGACCTCCCAATTGCATACGCAATAATTAATATAATACTTAATAATATATAAAAATACTGATAATTCCAATCAAATACAAATCCTAGTGAAATTGGACCAACGAACATACCAAACATCTTCGCAGACTCACTAATCCCAATCATTTCACCTTGTTTTTCTTCATCCAATTTTGAAATATAGGAGTTGTGCATCGGATCATAACCACTTTTGGCTACATTATATACTAAAAACACTGTATACAACCCCAACCAAATGTTATCAAAAGCTGTAAATGTAATTGTTAATGTTACTGCAGCAATTAATAAGAATATTTTCATTAGTTTAATTTCTTTAAATTGTTTTGATAAACGAGGTAATAATAAGAATGTTGTGATTAAACTTACAGCGCCAATTGCTAGGTTTAAGTTACCTGTGTCATTTGGTGTATATCCTAAGTCAATGATTAATACATCCAAGAATCTAGTAGCAGTCATAAATACTCCTGATGTTAAAAAATACATCATGAATACTTTTACAGTATCTAAATCAATACTTTTAATATGGATACGTTCTCTTTGTTCATATTCATTATAAACGTTTTTATTTAAGAGTGAAATGAATGCGATTAGAGTAATCATTACTCCTTGCAAGAAAAAGATTTCTTTTGCAGAGATATATTGCTCCAAAAATCCACCTAGTTTATATCCTATAGACATAAAGGCAATTACAAATCCTGTGTAATAACTTAATGCTTTTGTTCGGTACTTTGGTTTTGTGATTTTCGAAACATAGGTAATCATTACAGGAAAAACGAATGACATACTTACACCCGCCGTAAAACGAAGTAATACTAATAATATCACATTATCAGTAGAAGCAAACAACGTTTGGGAAACGGCATAGCCCAACAACCCAAAAAACATCGGAAACTTCGTTCCGATACGGTCTACTAATCTTCCAGCAAACGGCGCAAATACACTTAACCCCAACGCCATAAAGGCAAACAAAAATCCATACATTCTTCCTGGTAGGCCAATATCTTCCATTAAAACGGGCGTTACCGGGTGCTGGAAATTCGAGAATGTTACCACTACCGCTACAAATCCTAAAAACCAATACACTCTTCTGTTCATCATTTCACCATAAAAGAAGAGAGAAACCCGAAGGTTAATCTCTCAACTTCACTTTCAATTCTTCTTCTAATTTTTTAACAATTTTATCTACTCTATTGTTAACTTCTTCTGTTTCTAATGTTCTTTCCTTATCGTTGAAATACATTTTGATTGCTACTGATTTTTTATCTTCGGCAATGTACTCACCTGTATAAACATCAAACACTTCTGTTTTCTTTAATAGTTTTTTTCCAGCTGTTTTAATAACTGAAAGAATCAATCCTACTGGTAAATCACGATCTGCTTCAATAGCAATATCTCTTTCCATTGTAGGGTATTTTTGTAATTGTTCAAACTTTGTCACAGTTGGAGCGAACTCTACTTTAGCTAGGTTGATTTCAACTACATAAGTATCATTTAAATCATTACTCGCTTCATATTTTGGATGAAGTTTCGCAATATGACCAATGATTAACTCATTTTGGGTGATTGCTGCTGATTGACCTGGGTGATAATTTTCTCCTAAATCAATTGCCTCGAACCCTAACTCTAAACGTAATCCATTTGCCAACGCTTCAACAATACCCTTTAAATAATAGAAATCCACTGGTTTTGCTGCTTCTTTCCATTGTTTGACTGTTTGGTTTCCAGTAACCACGATATTTAACAAACGATTTTCTCCTTCAGTATATTTATTACTGATTTCAAACAATCTAACGTCAGTTGTTTTTCTCGCGATATTATATTGTACAGCTTGAACCATACCATTTAGTGCAGTATGTCTCATAACTGCTTTATCTTCACTCATCGGCATTAATAGTTTAACATATTCTTCTTTCTCTTTCGTGAAGTCATGCACTTGCTGCTCATTCACTAATGAATATGTTACTACTTCGTCTAATCCCATTCCTAATAATGTATTTTTAATGTTACGTAATCTTTTTTGTTCGTCTGTTAATTTACCAACTGAAATTGCTGATGGTAGTGTTAAAGGAACATTGTCATATCCATTAATTCTTACGATTTCTTCAATTAAGTCTGCTTTAATAGTGATGTCTTGTCTTCTTGTTGGAACTTTAACAATATAAGCACCATTATCTTCAGAGTATTCGAAGTTTAATCGATCAAATACATCCATTATTTCATCATTTGTATATGTTTTACCAATCGTCTTATTAATGAATGGTAAATCGATTGCAATATCTTTTTCATTTAAATCATTATTATCAACCGCTACAATACCTTTTAACACTTCACCATTCGCATAATCTGCAAACATTTGTGTTGCTCTTTCAAGTGCTAAAACAGTTCTATTTGGATCCACACCTTTTTCGAAACGCATAGAGGCTTCACTTCTTAAATCTAATCTTCTAGAAGTTCTTCTGATTGATACTGGGTTAAATGTAGCTGATTCCAACAATACGTATTTTGTGTTCTCATCAATTTCAGTATCTAATCCACCCATTACACCACCTAACGCAACAGATTCAGAACCATTCGTGATCATAATATCACTTTTTAAAAGTTTACGTTCTTGGTCATCCAATGTAACTAATGTTTCACCTTCATTTGCCATACGTACAACAATCTCGTTTGTTTTTACTTTATCTAAGTCAAATGCATGCAGTGGTTGACCTGTCTCTAACATAATATAGTTTGTAATATCTACTACGTTATTAATCGGTCTAATTCCAGCGGCGATTAATCTAGCTTGCATCCATTTTGGCGATTCAAAGATTTTTACATTCTTAACCACTCTTGTGTAATAACTCATACAGTTCTCTGTATCTAGCTTTACTTTAACAGGATTTTCTTCATCAATCTCAACGATATTTGGCCAAGGTAGGTTGATTTCTTTATTTAATAAAGCAGCAGTGTCATAAGCAACACCCATCATGCTTAATAAATCCCCTCTGTTTGGTGTTAAATCCAACTCCATTACTGTATCATTTAAAGATAAATACTCTAACGGATTTCCACCTATAGGTGCATTTTCTGGTAATACTTCAATTCCTGAAGCATCACAGTATTTTTTATCAATACCAAGTTCCACTAAAGAGCAAATCATTCCATTTGATTCTACTCCGCGAACCTTAGCTGTTTTGATTTTCATCTCTGGTAATTCACAACCCGGTAAGGCTACGATTACTTTTTGTCCAACTTCAACATTTGGTGCACCACAAACGATTTGTGTTACTTCACCAACGTTTACTGTACAAACATTTAATTTATCTGCATCTGGATGTTTTTCTTTTGTTAAAACTTCTCCAATCACAACTTTTGAAGCTTTTGCTATATCCCATACGTCAGCAATCTCTTGACTCATCGCATTAAATTTATCTGCTAAATCATGCATTGATGGTAATGAATCAATATAGTCGCTTAACCAATTTTTAGAAACTTTCATTATCGATACCTCCTACTTAAATTGTTTCAAGAATCTAATGTCATTTGTGTAGAAATGTCTGATATCGTCGATACCATGACGTAACATTGCAATTCTCTCAACACCCATACCAAACGCGTATCCTTGGTATTTTTCACTATCATAACCACAGGCTTCTAATACATTAGGATGCACCATACCAGCACCTAAGATTTCAATCCAACCTGTTCCTTTACACATACTACAACCTACACCATCACAGTTACTGCATGTAACGTCTACTTCCACTGAAGGTTCAGTGAATGGGAAGTATGATGGACGTAATCTTATTTGGCGGTCTTCACCAAACATTTTTCTAGCAACTTCTAAAAGAGTTCCTTTTAAGTCTGCTAGTGTTGTTATTTCATCAATAACCAATCCTTCAATTTGCATGAACTGATGACTATGAGTCGCGTCATCATCATCACGTCTATATACTTTACCAGGACAAATGATTTTAATTGGTTTACCATCAGCCGCTAACATTGTTCTTACTTGAACTGGAGATGTATGCGTACGTAATAATGATTCTTCTGTAATATAGAATGTATCTTGCATATCTCTAGCAGGATGATCTTTTGGCAAGTTTAATTTTTCGAAGTTGTACTCATCGTTTTCAACTTCAGGACCTTCTTCTACGGTATATCCCATACCAATGAATAAGTCTTCAATTTCTTCAACAACTTGATTCAAGATGTGTTTTGTCCCTGTTTCAACTTGTTGACCAGGTAATGTTACATCTATTGTTTCAGACTCCAATTTTTGTTGAATTGCTAATTCTTCAATTTGCTTTTTTTGCTCTTCGATAAACTGAGCAATTGCTTGTTTCACTTCATTGCTTGATTTACCCAATACTTTTTTCTCTTCAACACTGGCATCTTTCATCATTTTCATAAAATCAGCCATAACACCTTTTTTACCTAAGTATTTGGCTTTTTCTTGATGCAAGTCATGAATTGTTTTTTGCATAGAGATGCGTTCTTTAGCTTCTTCTCTAATTGACTCTAATCTTTCTAAAATATTCATATTCCCTCCAAAATAAAAACGTCCTTATTGCTAAGGACGAAAGGTTTTTCCGTGGTACCACCTTAGTTCACAGACTATGTCTATGCACTCTTGTTCCCTTAACGCGGGATACGGGTGGTATTAACACCTCTCCAAAGGTGAATTCATCTACGTCATTATAGAAGTACTTTCAGTCGCTGATACTTCCTTCCTATATAATGTTTTAGTAGATTACTAGTCCTTCATCATTGAGTTATGTACTTTACTATTGTATACTAAGCAACTACCAAACGCAATGATTCAAGACCTATTTGTATGAAACTACTTGTGAATTTACACACTATCGTAAAATCGATACTCTTCATTTAAAATGTATAGTTCATCTTTTGATAATAAAATAATAGCCATGATTTGCTTTAGAGTAAGGGAGTCTAAATAATCTAAATCATATACACTATTATGAATCCACGAATGGACAAACTTTTTAATTTCCGCGAACTCCTGGTTGCTTTCTTGTAAAAACGTAATAGCCTCTTTTGCTGAAGCAATGATTTCCACTTCATCAATCGAGTATTCTGTCACATCTGAAACAATTGTCTGTAATGAGGCATGAATCAGTGTTAAGATTCCTCCGATTTCATAGTATCTACCACTGGCTTCAAACAATATTTTTAAATGGTTTGCTTCCACGAAACTGCAATACTCGTTATAGGCATGATTTAGTGTCGCAATTGAATCTGGCTGACTATAGGCAATAAAGTATACCAGTTCATCTGAATACTCATTAACTAATTCCACTGCAAGTTCTCCCGCTAGCAGTAAATCCATAGATTGCCTCCCAACACTAAGGTTTATATATTTGTCGAGTACTACATCTTTTTGTATTTCTAACATATCTATAATATCTTGTACTACACGTGTACTAAGTGAATAAAAAATTAAATATAATGATACAGCTGCGATACTACTACCAACCCATATATTAACAACACAGGCTACTAAAATAATCATAATCATCAGGAATGATTTATCTCTATCCCAACTTAAACTTTTTCCAGTGTGTAAACTAATCAAGATTATAAGTTTAAATCGAAACCATAATGAGTTAGGTGCTAAATTACTTTTTTGCTTAATTAATATCTGTAAGACCGCTAAATAGAGTAAGGATTCGGACTTTGAAAGTTTTCCGATTTTTCGAATACTAGTTGACTCAATTAGCTGAATAAAATAATCTGTTCTTTTATCAACATAGCTCAATTCGCTAACAGAAATCATACAGCCCAATTCCTTAATATATATTTTTCATACAATACAACTTGGTTGATTGGTTTTTCATAACGAAATCCTTGTAACTCTCTTATGTCAAAATGTTTCACTAATTCTTCCTCTTCCTCTGATTCTATATAGACACCGATTACATGAACGCCTTCAGCCTTAAAAAAATTGTGAATGGTTCCGTAACTTTTTTGTCTAATAAACTTCTTATCTACTTTTGCATAGTCAAAATGCACTCTTTTGTGAATAGCCTCTAATTTAATAGCATCAAATTGATCTACTTTAATACACAAACCAAAACCTAAATTAACAATAGACTTTAACCACTCTATGATACAAACATCAAAGTCTGATAGTTTAAAATCAAAAACGATGTGTTGTACACTTTCTGGTGCGTATATTTTAAGTAAACTTTCAATTCTACTAATAAACGAATCGGAAAATGATTCCGGTGAGACGTTTATACTAATTGGAATCTGAGATTTTTTCATCTCTGATAATTGATTATTTAACTTTAATGCTTCTGTTATTACCTTTATATCAATACCCGCAATTAGGTTCCTTTTGATAGCTGTAGGAACAAACACGTTCGGTGGGAATAATTGGTTGTTCGAACTCCATCTAACCAATGATTCAACACCAGTAACTTGTCTTCTATCTGCGTCAAAAATAGGCTGATAAAACGGGATATAACCTTGTTTAGTAATTCCGAATAGATCATAGGTGCTTACATTTTCAAAATCCATTAGGATTACTTTCCCTGTACCATATCTTTTACAAATGTTTAACCCCCCAAACAGGATTTCAATAATATCCTTATGGGGAATACTTTTGTTGTAAAGTATAGAAGAATAACAGGGTATTTCTACTTTGTACTCTTTTATTTGATCCTGGATATAGTTTGTAAGCTCTTCTAGAGGTAGAATTGCTTCTGAAGTTTCTGCACTGAATACATATGTTTCTTTACCAAACTTAAATAACTTGATATCCGATACAAAGAATGCTTGTATAATTGTTTCCAAATTTTTTTGTTCTATGTTTATTACTTGAACAATTCCATAAACTTCACTACTCGACTTTTGAATAGAACCATAAAAATCGTACCTGCAATTTTTATACGACTCTTTTGCTTTTCTATACAGTCGTTTTCTGCTGTACAAATGATGGATACTGATTAATGAGAGGATAAAGAGCAATAAATATTGCATCTATAAAAGATAAAAGCCTCAGGAGAGGCTTTTTTTAATCCATTGGTTTTACTAAATAATTTCCTCTATTTTTCAGTAATACCTTTGTACCTTCAGCGATTGCTGTTAATGGATTTGGTGATTGTTGAACTTGAATACCTAATCTTTTAGCAATGAAGTCTTGAGACCCTTCTACTAATGAGCCACCACCACAAGTATAAATCCCATTTGCGATGATATCTGCAGATAATTCAGGAGGAGTTTGTTCTAAAACTCTCATTGTAACTTTTACGATTTCTTCAAATGGTTCAACTAATACATCTCTTACTTCTTCTTGTGTTACTTCGATTTCTCGTGGTAACCCACTTGAATTATCTCTACCTGCTATGAAAATCGTTTTTTCATCTGCTGGATCTAATCTTTCGTTTACTGTTCCAATTTCTTGTTTAATTCTTTCAGCAGTTTTTTCACCAATTAATAAACCATGTTCATATTGGACGTGCTTTTGGATTAATTCATCCATTCTGCTTCCTGCAACACGGATAGATTCTGAAACGACGATATCACCTAATGATAATACACCAACGTCGGTTGACCCTCCACCGATGTCAATAAATAAACTACCCTGAGGAGTGAAAATATCAATCCCTGAACCAATTACTCCAGCTTTTACTTCCTCTTCAATAAACGCATCTTCAATACCTAGGTCATGTGCTAAGTTAATTAAAGATTCTCTTTCTACCATAGTTACTTCTGATGGACAACAAATTAATAAAGTTGATTTTGCAACATCATATGTTTCCGGATCTAATCCAGTTAATACCCACTCGATTAAAGCTTTTGCAGCTTTGATGTCTGAGATTACACCTAAATGTAATGGTTTTGAAACTTGAATTTTGTCATGCGTTCTTCCTAACATTCTAGCTGCTTCATTTCCAACAGCGAATGTTTCACCTGATTCCAAATCGTATGCAACTACACTTGCTTCATTAAACACGATTCCTCTACCACTCACATATACTAATGTATTTGCAGTACCTAAGTCGATTCCGATTTCAATTCCTTCTCTTGGTGGTTTTGGAACTTCTACTAAATCTTCAACAATTTCATCAAATTCTTGCGCTTGTACCGCTTCTTCAGCGACAACTTCTTCTATATTTTGTACTTCTTCAACTACTTTTTCTTTTCTCGCCATGATTTACTTTTCTCCCTTTCCTTCAATTATTGCGACATAAGTGCATATTCGTCATAGTTGACTCTTAGCCCATGTGCATTAATTAGAATTTTAGTACCAAGGACTACAGCTGTCATAGGGTTTTGTGATCTATGAACAGGTACTCCTAACCTGTCGCTTAAGAATTTGTCTAGAAAATCAACTTGTGATCCTCCACCACTTAAGATTACTCCGTCATAATAAATGTCAGAACACAATTCTGGTGGTGTTACCTTAAATGTTTCTACGATTAATTTATAGATACCTTCAAATATAGGAAGTAATACTTCTCTTACTTCTGAAGTGTTAATTTCAGCATACTTCGGTATACCTGTCATTAAATCTCTACCTGCAACTTTAACAAGTTTGTCTTCTGCAGCTGGATTTAAAGTAGCCATTTCGATTTTAACTTTTTCTGCCATTTTTTGTCCTACATCAATTTTTGGAACTTGACGTAAATATTTAATGATCTCATGATCAATGAAGTTACCTGCAGTTCTAATAGATTTAGACACTACCACATCACCTAGTGCTAGAATTCCAACGTCAGTAGTTCCCCCACCGATGTCAACGATCATAGCACCTTTAGAAGAATAGATATCAACATTTGAACCAACAACTCCTGATTTAATCTCTTCTTCGATGAATACTTCATCTGACCCGATGTCACTTGCCAATTTTTTTAAAGCTTCTCTTTCAATTTGAGTAACTTCTGATGGACAACAAATAACAACTTTTGTTTCTTTTAAGTCACCATGTAGTTTTACACGATCAAATACATGAGATAACAAATCTCTTGCTGCACGTAAGTCAGAAATTACACCGTCTCTTAATGGACGAACAATTCTGATTTTATCATGCGTTTTACCAGTCATGCTATCCGCGTCTTTACCAATAGCTATAACGTCACCAGACACTTTGTCATATGCCAGAACACTCGGCTCATCAAATATAATTCCATGTCCTTGAATGTAAACCAATAAGTTTACAGTCCCGAAATCAATCCCAATGCCCATTTTCTCGTCTTGACTTCCTTTTACTCCAAAATTAATAACTCGATCCCTTTCCTGTCTCTCTTTCATTTTGCCTCCTTATATTGAGTGTTCGGTGGTTAGCCTTTGCACCAAATCACTGACCCAAATCTACATTAAACTTATAAATCCTACAAATAACATTTACTTAATTTTGAAATAAAACATACATAAAAAGTCTACTTCGTTCATTAAAATTAAGTATTTGGTTAATATTTTATATATATAAACAAGAAAAGTTGAAAAAATAAAAAAATTTTAATTAAGGAAATTAGTGCAAAAAGCACAAAAAAAAATCCTTTACAGGATTATTTTTGTTAAAGCAGAGTACCTTTTTTTTGTCGTTAAGTACTGCTTATATCTATTTACAATCATCGTATAGTTCCTATTTGACAATAAATGTCTATTCGGAATGATTATTTTACTGATATATTCTTCATATTCTTTTTCTGATAGAGACTCCCTAATAAAATACGCACCCAGATAACTAGGAACTTTTGCATTATACGAATTTCTCATTGTATCTGCTAATTTTATATACTTCTCTTCATCAGTATGACTATATATATCCAACATACTTACATGAATGTAGTCATCCAAATCTGTTTTTATATAATAGTCATAACTACACTTCAGTGCATTCTGAAAGTTAGATAATGCTTTGCGGTATTTTCCCTTATAAAATTCTATTTGACCTGAGATTGCATAATACAATCCATCATTTACTGCAAATGAACTCTTTTGAAGAACCCTTTTATCCGAATATTTATCCAAATATTCTTGTGCAATCTGTGTTTCGTTAACAATTAAAAACAACTCAGCTAAGTCTAATAATACATTTTGAATTCCCAAGAAGTTATTTACCATCATAAATTGACGTTCTACTTCTTGATAATACTTAATGGCAATCATCTTTTTGCCAAAATATTTCATTGAATACGCATACCAATACATAACAAAATCATCGTTTGAATCTATCATGTTTCTAAAACTTTTATTAAACGCAATTTCTACATCTTCTGATTCATGACGTAAAAATAGATGAATGAGCGCAATGTTAAAATAATATTCTTTACGTTGAGATTGACTCATAAGATCTTCTACTTGCTCTAGGACCTTCATTCTAGCGTAAGCCATCTCTGCATTTTGGTTATAAAGTGTTTCATACATACTCAAAATATTGAATGAATCTATAAGAAGGTTCATATCGTAATATAAATACCCTTCTCTTAATACAACTGTTTCATAAAACTTTTTACAACTTGAAACATAAAAATTACGAACAAGGTTTTTAAGGTTCTCTACCTTATCCCTCATATAAGCTAAATCCTCTTTTTGTGGAATGAACTTAACACCATATTTTTGTAACAAGCTAAATTTATTTGTCTCACTTAAATTGATTTTTCCTGATTCAAACTGACTCAACGCACTAGAGGAACAAATACCTTTAGATGCATCAATCAACTTAAGTCCTTTGTATTTCCGTAATCCTTTAAAAATGACGTTGTCAACATGCATGTATAATTCTCCCGTTCTTTATGAAATCAAAATTTTTGTAACAATAAGGTCCCGAGAGACTTTTATTTAGTCTCTTCTAGATGCAAAAATTAATAAAATTCTTAATATTTCTACAAACAACCAAACTATTGTAACTATTAAACCTAAACTTAAGTTCCATTCGTACTCTTGTGGAGCACCCATTTCTACTATTCTAGTACAGTTATCTAAATCCAATAAAATCATCAATGAAGCAATCGCCGCAGAGATTAATGAATAAATAAGCATAAACTGTAAGTTTCCATAAAACATCGCTGCTAATGGTGAACCAAATAATGACATAATGAACATAACTGCTCCAAATATTACTAATCCCCATAACATTGATATTGTTAACCTACGTAAGAATGAACCTACTCTAACTATTCCAGTAGTATATAACACCAACATAACTGCAAAAATACTCAGTGTAATCATTACAGCAGTCTCAGCTAATCCACTTCCTATAAACGTATTTACTATTGCTACTAATGCACCCAAGACAATCCCTTCAAATATAGAATATAAAGGTGCAAAGAACATTCCAGATTGTGGTGAGAATGACGTCACCATTACTGATATAAATCCACCGATCATCGCTACGAAATAAATCCATGTATTATTTAACAAAAATTCCATATTTGCGATTGCAGTGTACGCACTTAATACTAATAACATAAACAAGAATATTGTTTTTGTTGTAATCCCTGCATATGTTGCAGGTGTGTCCGAGTACCCTACTTTATGCATTCTTCTAAACATGGGGTTGGTACTTCTAAACATTCTAGTTCTCATTTCTTCCTCCTTAGAACAAACTCATCTGATTTTCTTCTTTTTCCTCCAATTGCACAACATTTAAATCCACTAATCGTGCCATTAGAGTTTTCGATAATCTTGTTCTTTTTTTGATATCATCTACTGATGTAAATTCTTTTTCTTTTCTTGCGTTTACAATTGAATCCGCAACGTTTTTACCTAATCCGTCCAAACAGATAAAAGGAATTGTTAATGATCTTTTATCTTCATTGATTACAAATTCTGTCGCAAGTGAATTCTTTAAATCAATGTTTGTAAAAGAGTATCCTCTTGCCACCATCTCAAGTGCAATTTCTAATACTGTGATTAATCCAGTGTCTTTTGCAGTTGGTTTCGGTGTTTTTCTTAATTCCACTATTTTATTTTTAATCGCATCATATCCACCTATGAACGCTTCTACATCGAAATAGTCCGCTCTTTTTGAGAAGTATGTTGCGTAAAAATAGATTGGCCTGTGCACCTTAAACCATGCAATCCTTAAAGCCATCATGACATACGCTGCCGCATGTGCTTTCGGGAACATGTATTTAATCTGGTCACAGCTCCAAATATACCACTCTGGTACACCTTGGTCTACCATCTTATTTTTTTGCTCATCGTTTAAGTATTTACCCGTTTTACGAGCTGTCTCAGTAATATCATATGCATCAGCTGGATCCAACCCTTGATACATAAGATAAATCATAATATCGTCACGACACCCAATAACATCACTGAAAGGTATTGTTCCAAACTTAGTTGAACCCTGTACTAAGTCCTTTGCATTTCCTAACCAAACATCAGTACCGTGTGACAACCCTGATATTTTCAAAAGTTCAGCAAACGAAGAGGGTTTTGTATCATCTAACATTTGTCGAACAAAGTTTGTTCCTAGTTCAGGAACTCCATAGGTACCTACATTACTCATAATATCTTCTTTTAGTCGAAGTGCTCTTGTTGATGAGAAAATGCTCATAACATCTTTATCAACCATCGGAATATCATAAACAGAGTCAAATGGGAAGTCTTCTGGATTTTCTTCCACAAAATCCATTAACTTTCTAATAACAGTAGGATCATCATGACCCAATACATCTAGTTTGAACAAATTACTTTCAAAACTATGATAATCAAAGTGTGTTGTTCTCCATGAACTTGATATATCATCTGCAGGATATTGGATTGGAGTAACATCATAAATTTCTACCTCATGAGGTACTACAACAATTCCTCCTGGATGTTGACCAGTTGATCGACGTACACCCTGTATTTCGTTTACCTGTCTCTGAATTTCAGCATCTCTTAGATGCAGTTCTTGGTCTTTTGCATATCCTCTTACATAACCATAAGCTGTTTTATCTTGGATTGTCGAAATCGTACCAGCTCTAAACGCATAATCCGTTCCGAACATCTGTCTGATGTTTTCATGCGCTTGGCCTTGATAATCTCCTGAGAAGTTTAAATCGATATCCGGCACTTTATCTCCTTTAAATCCTAAGAACGTCGCGAATGGAATGTCTTGACCATTCCCTTTTAAGGTATGTCCACATCTTGGACAGTTCGCATGTGGTAAGTCAAATCCACTTTCAACTTGTTGTAGTTGTTCTTGTAAGACTGCTGTCCTAGGATCAAACTCCCCCTCTTCAATTTGCTTAAACACACTGAATTGACAGTGTGGGCAAACATAATGAGGTGGTAATGGATTAACTTCTGTTATATCCATTAGGGTCGCTACTAAACTAGAACCAACTGAACCTCTTGAACCTACTAAGTATTTTGCTTCAATTGACTGTTTCACTAATAAGTGTGATATATAATATACATTACCAAATCCACGATTAATAATTGTGTGCAATTCGTGTTCTACACGATTTTTTACTAAATCTGGTAAAACAGTTCCATAAATTCTTTTCGCATTCCCCCACACCATATCTTCTACAGTTTCTTTAATACTATCTACACCTCTATCTTTAAAGAAGTCATCTTTAGGTGTAAATAGTTCTTTAGGGAACAAATCAAATCTTTCAACTTGATCTGCAATCCAGTTTGGATTTTCTACTACAATCTCATTTGCTTTTTTCTCATCTGCTAAGAAATCAAAATCTTCTAACATCTGTGTTGTTGTTCTAAAGAACATCGGTGGAACATTTTTCACTCTAGATAAAGGGTGTAACCCTCCCCCAACAGAAGGTGTTCTTAAATATATTTTTCTAAATTCAGACTGATCTTTATATAAATGATGTGCATCGCTCGTTGCACATACTGGTATATCTAACTCTTCTCCTACTCGAACAATTCTTCTAATTGCATCTAACACATATGAACTGAAACGATCGCTATTCCCTTCTTGTAAGTGAGAATAGACCAGTGGAGGTTGGACTTCTAAATAATCATAAAATTGTGCCTTTTCTTTTAGTGTTTCAAAATCTTTATTTAAAGCACTAGTAAATACTTCTCCATTTACACATGAAGATCCAATCAAGATATCTTCCCTATTTGCTTCAATAACTGAACGCAACGCCCTAGGCTCTCTGTGGAATCTCTCTGTTGAAGCATCAGATAATATTTTGTACATATTTTTAAGTCCTAGACGTGTTTTTGCCAAAACTGTAATATGTTTGGGAATTGCCATTTTATGAATAGTCTCTGGCATGATTAATTTGTTTAAATCATCATGATACTTAACACCTTTAAAGTATGCAGCCTCCAACATTTTTAACATCACGTCTACTGTTGCTCTTGTATCGTAAATAGCTCTATGATGTTGTGTTAAATTAACTTTTAGAAACTTACTTAAACTTTTTAAGTTAAAAAACTTTAACTGCCCATCATAAAGAACTCTCGCAAGTGTTAATGTATCAATCGTTGGATATTCCTGATCAAACAAGCCTAACTTATGAAACGTTTCATATAAATGAGACATATCAAAATCAGCATTATGCGCTACTAAGATAGACCCATCAATAAAATTTTTAAATTCAGTCATAACTTCTTTAATGCTTTGAGCACTCTTTACATCAGAATCTTGAATTGATGTAATTCTTTTAGTGTTTTCACTAAGTACTTGATTTGTATGAATAAACCCATTTAAAGGGAACTCAGTTGTAACACCGTTTTGAATCTTTATCGCTGCAATTTCTATAATGTCATCATGATTCACACTAAATCCAGTTGTTTCAATATCGAATACGACAAAACTTGCATCCATCAATACTCGGTGGTCTTCGTTTCTAGCAATGACTACATCTGAATCATCGATATAACTTAACTCCACTCCGTAAATCGGTTTAATGTCTTTTCCCTTTGTTGCATAGTTAAAATCTGGAAAAGCCTGAACAGTATTGTGATCTGTTACAGCTATTGCTTTATGTCCCCAAGAAATTGCCTTGTTTACATAATCCTTAATAGATGTGATTCCATCCATTGCGCTCATCTTTGAGTGTAGGTGTAATTCAACACGTTTTTCTTTTGCCTCATCTTTTGTTGACTTTTCTTCTCGGTTAACTGTTGTTGCTTCTTCCATTTCAAAGACAACATCGTGAGAATAATTATCGAAGATTGTTCTACCAGAACATTTTATGTAGTTTCCTTCCTCTAAAACTTCTGCATAACCATCAATTAGTTTTTTATCCCTTTCACGGATAAACTTTTTCACTTTAACAGAATCATCGAAGTCTGTTACATATGCTTCAATTAAAGTGGAACCACGTGAAAATGTCTTTATTTCTGTTTTGAAGACATACCCTTCAATCGTTAATAAATCATTTGCAGTTCTTTTCACTTCATCTTCCGTACGAGGTAGATCTTCAATGTTGCCAGCTTTACCTCTTAATGTACCTGTTGATTTTACTTTAAAAGTATCGTCTAAAGAATCTTTAACAGAGTTGTTAATTTTTTCCATTTGTTCTTGAATTAGTTCTTTGCCAGACGCAGCGTCATCTGTAATATCAATTTCGAAATCGATTTTTACACCACATGCTGCTAACTCAACTGTTAATAAATTTAATTTATCTCTTACAATTTTTTCATCATATTCATTCTTCACTTCGAATACGACAGCACCGTTCATCTTTTTTTCGAAGTTTTCTAACATACTTACTCTTGGAAATTCTTGCAATGCTTTTTGATAAGCATACTCATAATAATCACGTAATAACTGTTGTTTTACTACATTATCTTGATAATTCACTTTGATTCCTACTAGTCTATTAACAGAATAGTGTTCAATCAGTCGATCTCTTAACAATAAAAAAGAGTCAACTGGCAGCACCTCATCAAAGGTGAAGTTAAATACCCATTTTTTTAATATGCGATGAACGTCCACGCCTAAAAGCTTACCATTTCCTGGTAATTTGCCTTCGTCGATCTGTAATACATCTAGTAATTCGTTTAGTTTCATTTTGTCACCCCATAATAGTTTCTAAAAAAATTATAACACAATAAATAGTCTGAAAAAGGCTTGAAAAAAGAGAAAATATTTTTCTCTTTGTCTCAAACTATTTTATGATGCATAAAGGTACGTATACTTCATCATCTGAAATACCACTATGTTGACCTAAATGTGGGCTGTGTGGTTGGTTTTGTAAATTATCGTAAATAACATAATTTGCTTTTGCCAAAAGCGTAAAATCACCAACTCTATGTTTTAAATTAGGATGTGGTTCTCCTTCTCCAAACCATCCATTCTCAATCATTGAATCTGATCTAAACAACAGAAACTTATCTCCTAATTGTTGATGAACCAAAGTCATAAATGTACCTTCTTTTCCTGCTTTGATATAACAATACCCGATTCGTGTATCACCACTTAAAGGCATACTTAGGCAATCATATATTTCTTCGTAATCATTTAGACATACCCAGTCTGGCTCTTCTGTATCAACCATTCCATGGTCTGCTGTTACAAGAATAATTGTATCTTCTAAGTCCTTTAGTTCTTTAACATGGTTATCTAAATCAGCAAAAATCTTTCCTGTATCCTCGTGATGCATTCCGATTTCATGACCTGATGAATCTAAATCTCCTATATACGCATGAATATACTTTTTTTCATCCGTCTCTGATAGTTCTTTTATTTTTTTGAATGTTTCTTTATATGGCTTCACCCCAATAATGGTCGCACCTACAGATGCTGATCGGCTAAAGTTACTAAAAGCATACTTTTCATCTAGCAACTTATAAACAGATCTATCGGCATTTTTTGTAAATGGTTCAACCCCAATAATTGATTTCATATCAAATCCTAAATCATATAAACTGCTTCCTCCATAACGTTCTGTAAAAGGTAACACAGTAGTGATAACTCCTATTTCTTTTAAGTACACAAACCACCCAGTCAATCCATGTTGTTGAACTGGAACACCAAAGCTAAACACGGTATTCGATGCAGCAGTCGTCAACGGGAACGCTCCTTCTAGTTTTTTATGTAGGTGATCTTTTAAAAAGGAATCTTTTCCCATTAAGTAGTTATACCCTAATCCATCAATAATCAATAATACAATATTTTTATGTTTTGATAAGTCCTCTAGTTTTAAAGCATTATAAGCTGTTTTAGTTCCTAGATTTAATGCGATTGTACTCATTAAATTAACGATATTATTCTCTCTATAATTTGGTTTATACATACTTTTCTCACTCCTCCAATCATTATAACACAGTAATTTTCTAGATTATGTAAACGTAGCGAAACAGTAACGTTCATCTTTGAAAAATACATACCTAAATAGTAATATATCACTTCTTTTGAGGGAGTAACTGTGCTACTATGGTGGTATAAAATTTTAGGAGGAAAATATGTCAGATTTAAGCATTTTAAACCACTTTTGGTTAACACTATTAATACTATTACCAATTGTGCTTATTTCTAGAGCTGTAGTAGCTGGTACAAAGTATTCACCAATACTAATTATTGTAATATTTGGTTTGTTACTTGGTATGATTCTACAGATATCTGGAATCGGTAGTCCGGGGTTAAGTGAATTCCCGATTATCGGAATGGCTAGCGGAGTGACTGTAACAGCATTAGTTGTGACATTCTTTGTGGGTGGCCAAAAATTACGAAACACGTTTTTCACACCAAAATTACCATCTGAAGATGATGTAATCTTGAATGAAGA
>PPCM01000513.1_pt1 | contig 32090 bp, 26 predicted proteins | sample 1555541 | NCBI WGS metagenome assembly PPCM01 (sample SAMN05284479, study PRJNA326546) | Marine sediment metagenome, whole genome shotgun sequencing project. | isolation source: marine sediment | place: Germany: Wadden Sea | collected 2012-09-05
ACATATATCTGTACAATCACCGACTATAATGTAATTGGTGATTTGCTTATGTTCAATAAACCATTTTTGAAACGCATCTTCTAAAAAACCATTTGTAGAATTTTTATTTATTAGCTTATAATTTTTTAACGCCTTAATTTCTTCTACAATTTCACATTCTGTTGTATCAGCTTTACAATGCGGCACATATGACATAAATTCTACGGATTCCTCTGTATGATAGTCTGCAAAAGCAAGTTGTGGTATCTCATATGTGTCACACATTGTTGATAATTCAACAATTTTTGGAATCAATGATTCGATTCTAGGACTCATTAATAACCCTTCCTTTGCAAAACCATTAACCATATCAACAATAATTAACACTGTATTGTTCTTATCAAGGCTTTCCATTGATATTTCATCAACTTGTTCTAAGTTATTTTTGATTGCCTCTATCACTTTACCATAGTCTTCATATAAAGTATCTTTTTCCATATTTATTCCCTTTCTCATATCGCATTGCGCAACATCTACAGTATACATTTGTTTTGAAAAATATTAAAGTCTAATTCATGTTTTTTTTCATCAAATGCAAATACTTTTTCGCTTTAATGTAGTTTAGCATTTATGATTATTCAGGAAAACGTTTTATCAAATTTATTTTATTTATTTTGCTATACTATATTTCTTTTTTTTATTTCTGTAATATAATAAAAGAAAACTAATGGAGCGCATTTTATGAAAAATGGATTTAATTCTACAAAGTATCTCGAAGAACAATCAAAATTTATTCTTGAAAGAGTCAACAAGTTTGACAAACTATATCTAGAATTTGGTGGCAAATTAATATTTGATATGCACGCCAAACGTGTATTACCCGGTTTTGACGAAAACGCTAAAATTAAATTATTACACAAACTTAAGGACAAACTTGAAATAGTAGTTTGTATTTATGCTGGTGATATTGAAAGAAACAAAATCAGAGGTGATTTTGGTATTTCTTATGATCAGGATTTACTTAAACTAATAGATGATTTAAGAAGTTACGATTTGGAAATCAACAGTGTTGTTATTACTCGTTTTGATAACCAACCTTCTGCTGTTCAATATATTAAAAAACTTGAACACAAAGACATCAAAGTATACACGCACAGTGCAACAAAGGGTTATCCTACTGATGTAGACACTATTGTTAGTGAAGAAGGTTACGGACAAAATCCATATATCGAAACGACTAAACCAATTGTTGTTGTTACTGCACCAGGTCCTGGAAGCGGAAAATTAGCAACTTGTTTAAGTCAGCTTTACCATGAAAACCAAAGAGGTTTTAATGTAGGCTACTCAAAATTTGAGACGTTCCCTGTTTGGAATATGCCTTTAAAGCATCCTTTAAACATTGCTTACGAAGCAGCTACTGTTGATTTAAAAGATGTAAATCTAGTGGACTCGTTCCACCTAGAAGCCTATAACGAAGTAACAGTAAACTACAACAGAGATATTGAAACTTTCCCTGTTTTAAAAAGAATTATAGAAAAAATCAGTGGCGAATCAATGTTTCAGTCACCTACTGATATGGGTGTAAACAGAATCGCCTTTGGTATTACAGATGACGATGTTGTTAGAGAAGCCTCTCAGCAAGAGATTATTCGTCGTTATTTCAAAACAGGTTGCGAATATAAAAAAGGACAATGCGATATCGATAGCTATAACCGTTCTAAAATGATTATGGACGAGTTAGAACTAGTGCCTACTGATAGAATTGTTGTTGAGCCTGCTCGCAAATATGCAGAAGAACTTGCAACAAAAAATAACATTAGTACACCAGTACCTGTCATGGCTATGGCGCTAGAAGATGGTACTATCGTAACAGGAAAAAATGGCAAGGCAATGGATTCAACTGCTGCATGTGTGATCAATGCACTTAAGAGCTATGCTGGTATTTCAGACGAAATACACTTATTAGCACCTGCTATTTTAAACCCTATTATCAAATTAAAAACAGAAACTTTAGGTAACAAAAAAGCATTACTAGATTTAGAAGAAGTACTTATTGCCCTTTCAATTAGTGCAACATTTAATCCAATGGCACAAGTAGCTCTAGATCATCTTTGTGATTTAAGAAATTTAGAGTCTCATTCAACTGTTATATTATCTAGTAGCAATGAAACGTCATTAAGAAATTTAGGTATAGAATTAACATGTGACCCACAGTTTGCATCAACAAGTTTGTTTTATAACAACTAAGTCATGTGTGATGCACGATAAATGATAAATGATAATTAAAGTAGGAATTTGCAAATGCAAATTCCTACTTTTTTATGTGGCGTATTTAATCTTATCTATTTAGAATCTACTTCTGTTATAAACCCTTTATAATATCTGTATCTATGATTTTTTTTATAACTGTATGTATCAATAATCAACGGCTGTCTGCCTAACTCGAAAATACTAAATTCACCTTCTTCTAGTCTAATAATATGAGCAAAACCATCGTCCATTGCTATACTTTGATTTTCTATATATTTTTCTAAATATATAATAGGTTTTTCTTTACTTATATTGTTTTCATAATCATAAAAAGTTGTTCCAATTAATATTGCCATAAACAAAGCAAATAGTATTGCACCCTTCTTAAATCGATCACTTTCATATCGATCAACAATCTGCCTTATAATCACACCCACAAAACCAGCCATTATGTTTGGCGTATATTTAACCATCGAATAATTAGATAGCTTAAATGCTGCAAATATTATTACGATCATACTTAATACAAACCATACACATGTCCATATGAATTTTTTTTCAATTATTTTAACATGTATTGTTTTACTAAGGTAATATATGCCTATAACCCCTGCCCAAAACAGTAAATGTACACCTCTATCAAATATACTATCCGTTATTAAATAGGTAAATAGTATACCCCCTAATATTAAAAATCCATTTCCAAATACCCAGCTAATATATTTGTGTACTTTGTTTTCTTTTAAACTCTTACCCGTAGAGTCCATAATATATAATATTACAAAAGTTAAAATACCAATACCAAATGCTATTCCCATTATTTTACTCATGTTGTCATCCTCTTTTTGCTTAATATATTTTCTTCTAATTTTACTATAACATAACAGCCTATCACAACCTGCCATAAACATTCTTAGTTTTACAAAAAAAAATCAACTAGCTACATACCAGTTGATTTTTATATATTACATGGATTTTCTTTAAATGCCTTCTTTCAATTGTTTGTTATGTTGATGTATTTTAAACAACGCAAATACCATAAAAGACATTGCTCCCACATATAAAATATATAGCATCGGACTTCTTGATGTACTTGTCCCATTAAAATGGTAAAACAAATTTATAAAACCCGGTACTTGAAAGATAGTAAGAACACCTATAAATTTTAACAATCTTTTATTTCTATCTATTAATGATTGTGTATCTGTAAAGACCGCTGGTTTTTCTTCTTTGTAAGGTTTTGCCCAAAGCACCCATCCCACGCGTTTACTAATTAGTCTCCAACCATCATCTTTTATTATATTGCTGTATTCATCTGTGTATTTATTTTGATAGTCTACACAGTAACTTATATTTTGTGGCTTTGTTTTTTTAAATGTAATGACAGTATGTGCTGCTGATGTGCTTTCTACTTCCCATCCTTGTTTGCTCATTTCTCCCAAATAGTTTTCAAATTTGTCGCTATTCCAACTCCACCACCAAAAGAATTTTTTCTTATATAATGACATGCTTTTCACTCCATTCTTTTCCTTGTATATATAATTCTTCCAATCGATTGATTTCTTTCATCAATAATTCTTTCCCTAAAATTGTTTGTATATATATTTTTCGTCTATCTTCTTCACGTACAACTGCTATTAATCCATCTTTTTCTAATTTTGATAAAGTGCCATAAATAGTTCCTGGTCCAATACGAATTCTATTATTTGTTCTGTTTTCAACACTTAATATAATGCCATATCCATGTAATTCTTCTTGCAAAGCTAACAAAATATAAAATGCAGTTTCTGTCATAGGCATATATTTTTTAAAGATCTTTTCACTCAACTCAATCACCCCTTATATATCGCGTCGTGATATATCATATATATTTATATCACATCGTGATATAGTTTGCAAGTCATTTTATCAACAAAAAAACTCAAAGCGTATTTTCGCTTTGAGTTTATATAGCTTACTTATATCAAATGACCTTTAAACCAATCAATATACTTTTCTTTATTATCTTTATGCCAATCATTTACTAATAAGTAATTCTTGCCATTTAATGCATAGACTCTGCCATAGTAAACAATTTGCTCGTCTTCTATTCTATTTTTCGTCATAGAAATCGACCTATCTATCTTCTTTAAAAAAGGATATCTTGTTTTAAATACTTCTTGGCAATAATCATGATCTGTCAACTTTTGTAATTCTGTTTCTGGCAAGTTAACTTTTGCTATTTCTGAAAAAGTCGTTTGAACTAAAGCCGATACTTTTATTTCATCATATCCTGCTTCATGTTTTGTTCCTTTACTTTGCTTTTTCTTCCAATTTTTACCATAAATTCTTCGATTAATTCTACTATTTTTACTAAAATTATTATAAATCTGTATGCTTCTCATATATAATTCAGAATCATCTATAATACTTTCTGACAAGGCATGTATCACATCAACTATACGGCTTTTAAACGCATTGTTGCAAATAACTCTAAAAGTAAAATTCATGTTCCATTTACCATTAAAATACCCCGTTAATGTCTCGCATATCTCATCAAGCTTTTCACTTACCGTTTGACTTACTATTGGCGATGCAAAAACCATTTCACAGTTTTTACAAGAAAAATAGCCTAACGATGCAACTGTCATTGCCATCATCTGCCTTAAAATATCTTCGATAATATCGCTTGATTTACCATGCTTAATACCATCCTCTACAAAAATAGCTTCTATAGCATATAATTTTTTCACTTCTGCATGGTCAAGTTCTAGTCCTAATAAGTTGATTGTTTTATCTTGAATTATATCCCGTGCTCTTTTACTTGTATTAAATAATTCATAATTCATCTCAACAAAAAATTTATTATGAATATCATTAATGATTTCGTCTAATAATTCTTCATCATGTACTTCTATGGTATCAATCGATGGTTTCCAGTTTGTTTGTACAACCTGACAGCTTTTTGCATGCATTAACCAAGATGATATTAAAGATTTGCCAACTTCAATTTTCATTTATGCCTCCTAATTTGTCTACATTGAACACGCATCTCTTTCATTTGATGCTAACATCTTTTTTTATTATAGCATTAAAACATAGTAATTTCTGTCATAATTTTCAATTTTTTTATTCTTTTTTTAGAAAACCTTTTCTTTTATTCTTTTTTATTTATTATTACTCTCTTGAAAAAGAACATATGTTCTTGTATAATGTAGTAGAAATGAGGTTAGTAATTATGATTATATTTCATATAGACGCAAACTCTGCTTATTTAAGTTGGGAAGCCGCCAATAGATTGCAAAATGGCCATACTTTAGATTTGAGAACGGTTCCCTCTGTTATTGGCGGCGATGCCTCCAAACGCAAAGGCATTGTCTTAACAAAGTCCATTCCTGCAAAAGCATATGGCATACAAACTGGTGAAAGCTTATTTGAAGCCAGAAAGAAATGTCCTGATTTAATTGTCGTGCCACCTAATTACGACTTGTATCTCCTTTGTAGCAATGCCATGGTGTCTATACTTAAAGAATACAGTGATTTGATTGAACGATATTCTATAGATGAATGTTTTGTAGATATAACAGGTTCTCTCCATCTTTTAGGTGACCCTGTATCTATTGGTCTTCAAATAAAAGAACGTATAAAAAAAGAATTAGGATTCACTGTAAACATTGGTGTTTCAACTAATAAACTATTAGCTAAAATGGGTTCAGAGTTAAAAAAACCGGATAACCTTCATACTTTGTACCCTTGTGAAATCAGTAGAAAACTTTGGCCATTACCTGTAGAGGACTTGTTTATGGTTGGTGGTGCTACTTCAAAAAAACTTCGAAAAATCAATATCAATACAATTGGAGATTTAGCATGCACCCCTGTCGAACACCTAACTCCTTTACTTAAAAGTCACGGAAAACTTATACATAATTATGCCAATGGTATTGATTTTTCTGTTGTTCATGCCACAAGTGCACCTATGCAAAAGGGGATAGGAAACAGTACTACTATTTCATTTGATGTAACAACTAAAGAAGAAGCATTTTTAATTTTGCTCTCTCTAACTGAAAAAGTAGCGACGCGCTTACGTAGTAGCCAAGCATTGTGTCAGGTTGTTTCTGTCAGTATTCGCGAAAGTGATTTTAAGCATTATTCTCATCAACGAAAGTTATTATCGCCTACTGATCATACCTCAGAAATATATGATGTCATAAAACAATTGTTTGAGTCTGCTTGGACTGGCTCCTCTGTTCGTCATTTAGGTGTCCGTGTCTTCGATCTATGTAGTAATGAATTTTATCAATGCAGCCTATTTGATACACAATATAAATACAAAAATCAAAAACTCGATCAAGCTATTGATCAAATCAGAGAAAAACATGGGACTTATTCAATCCATCGCAGTACTTTTTTAAATAGTCATATCAAACCTGTACAAGGTGGTGTCTCTGAACAAGATTATCCAATGATGTCGAGTTTACTTTAGGAGTGTAAAATGAAAATATTAGCTCAACCAATAGAAATGATTGCCTGGTTTCAAGAAAACAATCAACCTCGTCCTCTCAAATTTCGAATGAAAAAAAATGATGATACGATTATGGTTGTTAAAATAAAACAAATAAATGATATCCGAGAGGAAAACATTGCAGGTGTCAAAGCATATGTGTATAAATGCACAAGTAGTGTAAATGGCATACTCACAACATATGAATTAAAATATATTATTAACCAGTGCAAGTGGCTATTATATAAAATCTAAGCATAAAAAAACCAACTAGTGGGTAATTAGTTGGTTTTCTTATTTTCTAAGGAGGGTATTTCAATGAAAATTTATTGCCCATAATAATTTGTATTGATCAACAACAACAGCTCTATTCATAGTGCCATCATTTTGATAATCGCATTTTAAAACTTGTCCAAATTGACTCAAGCTGCTAAATAAATTTTCAAACTCATTTTTCGACTCTACATCTAAATTAATTTCAACCGTATTGGATACATCCGAATGATAATGTGATTTGTCAGAAAAGCACATTAATTCACCTGCTACATCTACAATGCCATAGTCAATCGCCCCTGTTTCTTCTTTTTTTAGAAAAACAATCTTTCCATCTAATGCATTTTCATAAAAATGCATCGCTTCTTCTGCATGCCCATTACATACAAAACATGGTAACATATCCACTGTTTTCAACCCCTTTTTTTAATATATTGTCGGTTTTCAAATTATTTTGTCAATTCTTGTTTATATTTTATCACATAATATTTAGATTTGCCAGAAAATTTATTATTTTTTTACAATTATTAATTTTTTTGTTATAATTATTTTATATCTAATACAGAAAGGGTGTTTTTCATGGTTTTTGAAGAGTTAATTATTAATAGATCATTTATACTATTTATCCTTCTTTTAATAACATTCGTCTATATTTATTATCTTTCTAGCCCCTATCCAAATAAATATGAAAGTAACCATCCGACAAACAACGACTTAACCATAGAACAAATCGAAGAAAAGCTTCAGTGTGGTGAAATAACCATAAAAGAATATGTTACCTTAATAGAAAGCATCTCAAGGCAACATCTCAGAAAATAGAAAAGACCTATAGTTTAAAACTAAAGGTCTTTTCTATTTTTTTATATTTTATTCATATCTCAATGATTCAATCGGATCTAATTTTGCTGCTTTATTTGCTGGGTATATCCCAAAGAATAAGCCTACTCCAGCTGAAAATACAAAAGCAATTATAATGGTTTTTAAGGATACCGAAGGTGGTAACTTTAACGCTAAAGCAACAATAGTTGATACTAATATGCCTAATATAGTTCCCAAAACACCACCAATACCTGAAATTATTGTTGATTCAATTATAAACTGTGCCATAATATCTTTGTATTTTGCTCCAATTGCTTTTCGAACCCCAATTTCTCGTGTTCTCTCTGTAACAGAAACTAACATTATGTTCATAATACCTATTCCACCTACTAAAAGAGAAATAGCTGCAATAGCACTTACAACCATAACAATGATGTCCGTTACCTTATTAAACATAGATAGCTCACTTTCAGCAGAGTAGCCACGATACATATCTTCTCCAACATTGTTATGTTTTCTTTCAAGTAAGCCCTCTATTTTTGGTTTTAAATCATCAGCAGAGATCCGACCTGTCGAATTAATCTCTAAAGAGGGATATACTTCTGTCCCCCACCAAGTGACTCTTCCAAGTGTAGATGCAGGTACATATAGTTTGTATGTGGTATCGTACCCTCCGAAATTGCCAAATGAAATTTTCATAGGCCTATATACACCTACTATTGTTGTTGTAAACTTGTAACCACTAATATCAACACTGATTTTTTCTCCAACAACATCGGTTCTATTGTATATTTCTTTAGCCGCTTTTTCATCTATTACAGATACATTTCGTCTGCCTTTAATGTCTGATTCTAATAAATACCTTCCATGCAAAATTTCAACTTTTTCAATTTTACTATATTGCTCATTTACTCCAGCAAGTTCAAAATTATATTTTTTATTTCTATGACTTATTTTACCTGTTTCATATAATGATGGACTAATTGCATCAATATCATCAGGTAACGCATTTTTTAAATACATGACATCATCATATGTAAAGTAGTCTTTTTGTGTTGGATTATTATCCCAGTTATTATAATAGTAAAAACGATTAACTCCAAATTTTTCAAATTCTCGTGTAATCATATTTTGACTACTATCACCTAGTGCTACAACGATAATTACTGATGATATACCGATTATTATGCCTAGCATAGTTAATAGTGACCTCATTTTATTTGCCCATATAGCATCTAATGCAACAATAAAACTTTCAAACACATTCATTATTGATCACCAACTTTGCTATCACTAACGATGCTACCATCTCTAAATACAACAGTACGCATACAAAGATTAGCTATTTCTGGTTCATGGGTAACAATAATGACAGTTGCCCCTTCATCATTTAACTGCTTAAATATCTCCATAATTTCATCTCCTGATTTTGTATCCAGGTTACCTGTTGGCTCATCGGCAAGTAATATACTTGGATTATTAATCAATGCACGTGCAATAGCGACACGTTGTTTTTGACCTCCAGATATCTCGTTTGGTTTATGCATAACACGATCACCTAAACCAACTTTTTCTAAAGCTAAAACTGCCCTCTTTTTTCTTTCGCCCTTTTTCACGCCATTATAGACCATTGGTAGCTCTACATTTTTTAAACATGTACTTCGTGGTAATAAATTAAAGGATTGAAATACAAAACCTATTTTCTGATTACGAATTTCGGCAAGTTCATCATTATTTAGTACCTCTACATTTTTATCATCTAATATATATGACCCTTCTGTTGGTTTGTCTAAGCAACCTAATATATTCATAAGTGTAGACTTACCAGATCCAGATGGGCCCATTATAGCAACAAACTCACCCTTTTCGATATTTAAATTTATTGCCTTAAGGGCTGTCACTGATATAGCTTCTGTTTTATATGTTTTTACTAAATCATTAATTTGTATCATGTTGATCACCTACTATGACTTCAGTAAAACTCTCTTCAACTTCTAATCCTTCTGTTAATTCATCTGATGGATTTAGTACAATATGTGCGCCATCTTTTATATCTTTAGATATAATTTCTACTGTTATATCGCTTTCTATTCCTGTCTCTATAATATTCTCTTTTATCATTTGATCAACAACTGTAAAAACTACTTTTTCACCCTTTTTATTATCATACAATGCTTCATATGGTATTACTAAAGCATGTTCATTTATTTTTGCAATAATCTCTACTTGTGCTGTGTTCCCCGGTTTTAGTCCTTTTATATTTTCTTCCATATCTACTTTTATGCGCACTGATACCTGCACCCCTCTGCTGGTATTTTCTGCAAATGCCTGATGATCTATAAAAGATACTTTACCACTGTATTCATTACCTTTTGATGCATCAGATGTCACAAATACATTGTTTCCAATATGTACGTTTTGTGCATCAAATTCGTTTAAGTTTAATGTTACTTCCATTTGGCTTAAATCTTTCACAACTACTAGTGTAGATCCTAAATCAACTATATCCCCTGCTTTATAATCAAGATATGTAATACGTCCGTCAAATGGACTCTTTATATAATGATTTTCAAATGTTTTATATACTTCGTCATATTTTAATTGTGCCAATTCTACTTTTCCCTTTTGAATCAATATATCATTCCCACTAGCATTATCTTCAAATTGTAATGTCTCAATTTCAAAAGTGTTTTTAGCTTGTAAATATTCTGTATTAGCTTCTTCATATTCTACTTGGCTAATAGCTTCTTGATCATATAAGTTTTTCTTTTTCAAATAATTTTTTTCGATGGTATTAAATGCTAGTTTTGCATTTTCATAATTCATTTTTTCTATCTTAATTGTATCGTTTTCCATTTTCTTTAATATGTTTTTTTCTACTTCAAGTTGAATCTGAGCTTCTCTTAATTGTTTATTTATATCTTGATCATCAATAATTAAAATAATTTCATTTTTTGCTACCCTTTGCCCTGATTCTTTTAATACCTCTTTAATATTTCCACTTACTTGCGCAACCATAGTCTTAGATAACTTGGCATCAACCTCACCTTTACCTATGATAACTGATTGTATTTGGTCCGTCACAATGTTTTGAGTCTTAACTAGAGAAGCATTAGCACTATTACTCTTAAATTGTTTAACACCAACAACAGTCGCAACTACAATCACAACAATTAGAGGAATTATGACCCTTTTTCTTTTAAACTTCTTCATTATTAATACTCCCTTCAACAATCTATATTTCTTTTACATTTTATACACTTTAATGTAATTACACTAGAAATAATCCCAATAATTGCTATTAAACTAATAATCCCTGTTTTCTTTTTCATCCCAATACCTCCCTTAAAATAAGTGTACTATTTATGCTCATACACTATGTTACCTATATCAATATAAATAGTCAATTGAAGTATGATTAAAAAAGTGTTAGAGTTTTATTAGAGAAGTTATATGTCAAATAAATTGGAGATGAACATGAGCTCAGAATTTATCCAAAGAATTATTGCACGTTTTATGCTATCCTTGGGTTTTTTTAGCATTTTAACCGCAATCTATTACAAAGTAAATTACGATGTCCAATACGTTAATTGGATTGCATCTTTAAGATTTTCATTATTAATAACAATCCTTCTAACCATAAGACATATCATAAAAAAACAACGCCAAATGAAAAAATAAAAAGAAGACAGTATAACCTGTCTTCTTTTAAAACTACACACACTCTTTATATTAATACCTTATTTTGTGATATTAATCCAAACTAAAAACTACTGTTAGCAACATCTTAAATCGCTTTGTTGCTTCTAATGCATGAGGTACATGGGCAGGCATAACGATTGTTTCTCCTGCTTTCACATCAAATTCTTCTTTACCTATAGTAATCTTTGCTTCACCATCTAGTATATATACCATAGCATCTCCTTTTGCTGAGTGAGAGCTTATTTCTTCCCCTTGATCAAAAGCAAATAATGTTAAGCTTAAAGGCTTACCTTGTGCCAATGTTTTGCTTACTACTGTTCCCTCTTGGTATTCTACAATATCATTCATTGTAAGTACTGTTGCCATATCTATGTTCTTCATTAATTGTTTGCTCATTTTGTTACCTCCTTATCTCTTATGTTTTCAATATACCCATAAAAAATAAGTCAAAACATGGATTGATAAAAAAATAACAATTTATTTTGCAATAGCACGATCAATAATTTGATGTATATGCTCCAGTGTATTACATTCCATAGCTACATCACAGTACGGCTCATAAGCAGGCATTTCTGAGTCTCCTGCCCCCCACATAGAGGCTTGTTCTGGGTTAAGCCAGATTAATGTCTTACATTTATCTGCAATTTCTTTAAATACCTTTGCATTAGGGTCTGCATCATTGTTTCTAGCATCTCCTAGTATAATAACAGTACTCGTATTTCTAACTAATCCTAAACATTGCTGTTTAAAATCAAAAAATGATTGTCCATAATCTGTTGCCCCAAATAATATATCAATATCTTTACCTTCAAGTATCCTCTCAATAGCCTCTTCACCCTTATATCGATCAAACATATGGCTAATTTCAACTAAATTTGAGCACATGGCAAATGATCTAACTTTTAAAAGCGTTTTATTTAAGCTGTATAAAAACATTAACATAAACTTCGAAGTGCTTTTTACCGAGTTACTTATATCACATATAACAAATAGTTCAGGTTTATTTATTTTTTTACTTTTCCATTTTGGTACAAAGATATAACCTTGGTATGAGCTGTTTTTTCGAAGGGTTTGGCGTATATCCAATACACCTTTTTTATAAATCTTACGTTTTCGCGAATGTATAGCATATAATTTTTTTGCTAAGATTCTTATTATACGACCCATTTCATCTATTTGGTGATTTTCCATTGATGTAAATTTTGTATTTTTTAAGACTTCATCATTATTGATTTGCTCTGTTACTGAGTTATATAACTGATATTGCTGCGACACGTATTCGGTCACATATTCTTGTATTTCTTTTCGTTCTTTTTCTAAAATACTAGCCATTTGTTGTGCCCCTGGCATCTTATCATTGGTTAATGCCATTATATTCGTGTCTAAACCTGGCACCCCAAGCTCTCTTAGTATTTTATTGATATAAATACCTTGTTGGGTTGCCATATTTAGTTCGCTCATATCAATAGCTTGTAATACTTCTGATATATGTTGTGCTAACAACGTATCGTCTTCATCTGCTAAAATCTTTGCTAAATCAGATAACGACTCATTTTTTCTTATTAATTCTTTTGTTTCTTCGTCTGTATTTCTATTAATCGTTTGCATAGAAAAAAACAAATCAAAACATTTTTCAAAGATCGCTTTGTCTTCTTCTATCTTTGTCAAAGTAGATTCTAATGCATATTTTAACTGCTCTTTATCATCATACCCGACTATATTGATAGCTTGAACAGCATCCATTGTTTCTGATACAGATATCCTTAAACCAGATTTTCTTAATACAATACAAAAATTATGTAAGACTCTATCCATTATAGGCCTGCTTCCCTCAATGCACTCTTTGTCATATCAGGTACAAATTTTTCAATAGCTCTAATATCTTCTTCATGTTTTAAAATGACATTAAGCGTCTCTTGTATTACCTCTTGGTTTAACTGCTCTACGTGTAAGAGCATCAATACTTTTGCCCAATCAATGGTCTCACTAACTGATGGGAATTTTTTTACATCTATTTTTCTAACTTGCTGTATAAATGCAATTAATTGCTTTTTTAATGACTGAGAAATATCAGGCACTTTTACTTGAATAATATCACTTTCTAATTTTGCTTCTGGAAATGATATAAATAAATGCAAGCATCGTCTTCTAAGGGCATCGCTTATTTCACGCGTATTATTACTTGTTAAAAATACGATAGGTCTATTTACAGCCTTTATTGTCCCAATTTCAGGAATAGATACTTGAAAATCAGATAGCATTTCCAATAAAAACGCTTCAAATTCTTGATCTGCTTTATCAACTTCATCAATTAATAGTACTGATGTTTCGACGCTTTGTAGAGATTTAAGCAAAGGTCTTGGCTCTAAAAATTTCTCAGAAAAAAACACATCTTCATTTTCATGGAGTTTGTCCATAGATTGTGCTAAAGAATCCGAATCCTTTATTATTTTATTTAAACTGTCTTTTAATATTTGTGTATATAGTAACTGTTTACCATATTTCCATTCGTATAAGGCTTTTGATTCATCTAACCCCTCATAACACTGTAATCTAATGAGTTCTGCATCAAAATATTTTGCTGTTGTTTTAGCTAGCTCAGTTTTTCCTACACCAGCAGGTCCTTCTACTAATATTGGTTTTCCTAATTTTTGAGCAAGATATAATGTTGTAGCAATTTGTTTGCTACATATATAACTTAAAGATTTATACTCATCTGTTATTTGCTCAACTGAACTAAAGTCTCTCTCCTTCATTGTAGTCTCTCCTTTTATCTTTCTTTATATATAATATTATTCTTTTGTTAACCATGTCTTTCCAATATTTTTTAATTTTGCATAAATCATATTGCCTCCAATATCTGCAAGGCTACTAAGACTCTCGTCTAACTTGTTAAAATCTGCTCCCATATATAAGTCTTGTATAGCTAATAGGTCTTCCAGAGCCTTTCTATAGGCTTTACTTTCCATTTTGAAAGCAGTATTTAACAATGTAATTTCTAGTTTTTTATCTAAACGATCACTTATTTTTTTCAATAAAACATTCATAGTCATATAATGGGTATGGAGCACGCCCAATACCTCATAATAATTTTGCTTCTCATGATCTGGTAGCTTTGCTAAATACTTATGTATTATAGCCATCTGCTGATTGTATCCGCCTAATAAAGCACCAAATAAATAGGCATCCTCACAGTCTCTCATTGGTTTGAGCATCTGTTGATAGGCTTGTCCTCTTTCTCCAATAATCTGATTTTCATCTACTTTGACCTGTTCAAAAGTTATTTGACAATGTGGTGAAGGTGCTAAGGATTTCACATCAATTTTCTTGCTTATTTTAAGTCCTTTGATGTCTTTCTTTATTAAAAAAGCTGTTACACCATAAGGTCCATATAAATCATCTCGTACAAATACAACAAAGTAATCTGCTATGAGACCATTTGTCACATAGGTTTTTTCTCCATCAATTGTCCATTGATTACTTTCTGTTTTTAAGCATGTTACTAAATCTTTTGGCTTACCAGAATAATTGGGTTCAGTATATGCAATAGCTACTGTCTTTTTACCTGAAATAGTTTCAGACAAGACATTATTTTTAATTTCATCTGATGCAAATTGATTAATTAAAAAATATTGTGTCCCTAAATGGGTTATCCAAGAAAGTGCCATGCCAACGCCAAAACCATTTGTGACAAGTTTCTTACCAATTTGAATCACATTTGAGTGATTACCGCTTTCACCACCATAGTTTGCATCAATATTTGCACCCAAAAAACCATTTGCACCTAATTCATCCCATGTCTTTTGCAAAAAACCATCTGTCGTCAATATTTCATCTGAATAAACTGCCAATATTTGGTCAATACTATTTTCAAAAACACTTTTCACCATAATCCTCACAACCTTATCTTTACTACCTTATATTATAATCCTTTGACACAATAAGTCAAAACCTTATTGTGTATATGCACAGAAAAGCTATTGGATATATTTTCCAATAGCTTTTATTTTATTTACATCTATTTCTAACTCTTCTGCCATACTTGTCGCCGATCTGTCACTTTCTAAAATATGTTTTTCAGTCCTGTCTCTTATATCTGGTGAATATTTACTATTATTTCTCGCCCTCGATATCGTCTTCTATGCATAGAAAACTACATTTTTTTGTGTTGCATTTTATCGCCGCGATACACTATAAAATATCTATTTTTTTTGGCTTTATTATATATTGTTCATACTGATCTAATTCTAATGGTTTACTAAATAAATACCCTTGTATTTCATCGCAGTGTAGGCCAATTAATTTTTTGTACTGCTGAGCCTCTTCTACGCCTTCTGCCACAATCTTATAATCAACACTATGACCCAACGCAATTACAGACTGTACCAAAGTTGCATCAAATGCATTTTCATTTATTGTATCAATAAACAATTTATCGATTTTAATTTTATCTACATTAAACGTCTTTAAGTAATTAAGTGAGGAATAAGCCACACCAAAATCATCTATGGCAAGTTTCACCCCTAAGGCTCTAATATTATTAAATATTTTATTGATAAGTCCCATATTTTCACTTGCAACATTTTCGGTAATTTCTAAATACAACAACTCTGGCTGCAATCCAGAGGACCTAAGTACTCTTTCAAGGTTTGGTATAAAGTCATGGTCATATAATTGAGTAATAGATATATTGACTGCAATCGTTCTTTTTTCGTTGTATTTACGATTAAGACGTACTGTATCTTCACAAGCCGTCTTTAGGACATATGTACCAAGCTGCATAATTAATCCTGATGATTCTGCAACCGGAATAAACTGGTCAGGAAATACCATCCCATCAACTGGATGTCGCCACCTGATTAATGCTTCAGAACCAACCACTGTTTGATTTTCAGCAGAAACTATAGGCTGATACACAACAAATAATTCATCAGAATTAGATAAAGCTACTCGTAATTTTTCTTCTATCTCAACTTTTTTTCGTACTTTTTCTCTCATGTCTACATCATAGAAAACCGTGCTGTTTTTTCCACTATTTTTCGCTTCATAAAGTGCTGTGTCTGCTGCCATAAGCAATGTATCCAAATCACTTCCATTTTTAGGATAATGACTAACCCCTATGCTAAAGGTACAATGAAAACTCATCTGAGCAATATTATATCTTTCATTTATTATTCTTTTAATTTTATTGATTTTTCGTTCTAAATCCTCTTTAGATGCATACTCTGTCATAATAATATATTCGTCTTCTGATTCTTTAAAAACAAATTTTGAAGAGGCAAAAGAATTGACCAGTCTATTCCCAACTTCTATTAATAATTCATCTCCATTGCTATACCCTAAAAAATTATTAATATTATTAAAATTATCAATATCAATTTTAATGAAAGCGTATTGCTTAAACTTATGTTGCTTTAGTTTATCTTCAAACTCTTTTTCTAGATAATGCTTATTTGGCAAGCCTGTTAACTCATCATAATGAGCTATTAATTCAAACTTTATATTGTTTTCTTTGATGGTTTGCATACTATCAGACAACTCATTTGCAACAGTTGAAAAATTGGTAATGAGATTTTGTACTTCTAATGCAGTTCCCTTTGGCCACATGATTTTTTCATTATTATATATCTTCTCAGACATACTAGATGAAATTTCCGATAAGGTATGTATCGGTTTCATATTACGCCTGATCATAAACTTTGCCATGATACCAATAAATAAAATACTTAGGAAAGCAAACATAAGCATAATCAAATATCTATTTAGAACTGATTTAAAATAATATGTTGCAGGTGCAGAAACTGCTATCCGCCATTGGTCTGTACTTAATATATCCTCGTAGAAAATCATTATATTATTGAGTTGGTTAAGTCTTAGCTGGTTATCTTGCATATTTAGATTGTCATCTAGGGTAATTGTAGAAAAATCAATGCCATTTCTAATTGTATCTATCCTGCCTATATATTCTTCACTTTTATTATTAGAAGCTATAATTTGATAACTAGAATCTAATATAGAAATGTTAAATTCATTAGATGGTCCTAAAACATCAATTAACTCACCGATGAGTTTAACATCGATTGAGGCAGCTATATATCCTAGAAAGTCATTGTTTTTTATAATAGGAATACTAATCATAACCGTAGGCTCATTTGATGCATCAGAGCTTTCAATCACGTTTGAAATCACACTGGTTTTTGTTCTTATCATCTTTTGATAATAGTAACGATAAGAATAATTTTTGCCAATGATACTGTCGTCTTGTTCATCAGGGTAGCTAGCAAGGATAGTTGCGTGCTTATCAGCAATATATAATTTTGAAAAATAGTCGGATGAATTATAAAGGAGTTTTAAATCATCATTTAAATGCTCCAAGTTCTCAACCCCATCTTCACTTATTTGATTTGACAACGAAGTCAAAATATTTATATTTGAACGTTCCCAGACATCATACGTAATCCACAATTCATTTGCTATAGTAGAAAAGTCCGTTTGTATTTCATCTTTAACTTTAATGCCTTCTAGATGGGTAATGAAAAACAAAATGATAATAATAGGTATTAAAAATATACCGATCAGTCTTTGAAATAAATACTCATCAAAGGTCATATTGCTTCTACGTTCTTTATGTTGAAATAAAGATACCAATAGGTTTGCCAAAATTGCATTCCCTATACTATTCATACTTTGTAATACAACATATACAAAAATAAATGTTAGGGTAATATCACGATCCATAAAAAAGAAAATAATAATCTGAGGAATAATCAATAAGCCTCTAAAAAGTAATACCATTGAAAAAACGTCTTTTTTTCTTTTGTAAATTTGATAGGCAACAAATATGCTTTCAAATAAAAATATAAAAACCAAATCAAATGATTTTCCTGAAAGAAACAAAGGGCTATAGATTACTATGGCAGATATGATTCCTATAGGAAGCTTGTACATGGATAAAATTATAAATACAAAAATGCTTCCAAAAAAATAATAGGTATCGAAAAATACTTGAGCACCAAATGCATTCCCAAGAATTCCTAAACCTATTAATATGAACAATACTAAATATTTTCTAAACAACTTCACTGACTTATCTCTACTCTCTTATCATTCTCCTATTTCTTCTCGATTAGTATATATTAATTATCCTGTATTTAAAATAGTTTTGACACATATTTTAGGTTAATTTAATATATTTTTGGTAATTTTGTCGAATTTATAAAATCTACATTATACACAAGTAATATTTTAGCAATATTATTTGCCTCAATATACTCTTGTACACTTAGTTTAAAGTATCTTGTATCAATGACATGTATTTTACTATAATGATTTGTAAGGTATGGTATCATAGCGTGGGCATAGGAGTCTTTTAGAATCAATAATTCTTCAGTATTTTTAAGCGATGGATTTTCTAAGGTAACTAAGGCATGATTCCCCCCTATAAAATATCCATATTTTTCTTCAGAGTCTAATTGATTTAAATCAAAAATATGACCATCTGTACTATCTTCATATTTCACATTTATGTTTTTCATAAAATCTGCATAAAAACTTTCAAGTAGATCAGGCTCAATTCCTTGGCGCATAACTTTATAATAATTTGACCCATAAAAATTATCTGCAACTACTTCGCGGTAAAATGTATCTAGCTCATCAGGGATAATATTATTTGCCTTACAAAAAGATTGATAACCATAATAGGCACCTCTCATAGTCCAGTGATGATCCGTTTTAAAATAAATATACTCATCTTTTTTTGACTTTAACAAACTAAATATATCAACAAATTCATCTGTTTCTAAATGATTTTTAAAATACTTTATAAAATCAACTTGAGAATCATTTACAGCAAAAGCCGGTAGATTTTCAGGGTAGATTTCACTGGCATTTGGTACTAATAAAAAAGAAATATCAAGATGACTATTTTTATTTAAAAAATCATTTAGCATACTTATATTTGACTTTGCTAACTTTTCATTAAAAATATACTTTTGAAAAAGTTGTCCCTCACTGCCTATAAAAACATTATTGTTTTCTTGTTTTAGGAAAACCTCATCAAAAAACCCTTTTAAAAAGACAGCTTGATTCTTAAAAGCAAATTGATCTTTTATATACATAGATAATTCTGACATATATTGACCAGATTTGATAGCTTTCCATGATATGTCTGGATTTTCTTGCAAATACCTGTTTTCAAGTGAAGAAAAACTTTGATCGGGTATTATCATAAACATAAGTAAACTCAAACTAATTAAAAATGCCATAAACCCTGTAAATACTTGTTTTATACTAATCATTTAATTATCTCCTATTAATTCTTAAAACCTAAAATAGATAAAAGGATTAAATCCATTTTCTATAATATATATGGAACTCAATATAAATATAAATATGTAAAAGCAATATTCAATAGCGATCCCAAACTTTGTTTTATTAAGTGTCTTCCTTAGACTCGCAATCTTAGGTGTAGAAATAAATAATGCTGAAACCCAAAATATAAAATATGCATACACATAATACATAAACTGATTATTAATAATGGGATGTTCAGAAAATCCTGTCATTATTTTTATGTATGCCATAATCTCAGCAAAACTATCAAAGTAAAAAAACACCCAACTAAATAGTAAAATACAAAGAACATATATGTGTTTAATGGCACTATTTTTAATTGTTATTCCAACGTGTGCGCCTATTTTTTCTAATAATATAAATAACCCGAAATATAATCCCCACCAAACATAGTGCCATTCAGCACCATGCCATAAACCAGTCAAAAACCATACAATAATTATATTTCTACCATATTTAATTAATGATGCTTGATTACCACCTAAAGGTATATATAAGTAATCTTTAAACCATTGACCAAGAGAAATATGCCACCTTCTCCAAAACTCACTTATACTCTTACTAATATATGGATAATTAAAATTTTCATTAAAATTAAATCCTAATATTTTACCTAAACCAATAGCCATATCTGAATAACCACTAAAATCATAATATATCTGTAGCCCAAATGCTAAAATGCCAAGCCAAGCTGATATAACACTCAAATGACTATTACCATAACTTTGAATATCCTGCCAAATCCAACCCATAGTATTTGCAAGTAATACTTTTTTGCCTAATCCTATGACAAACCGTCTTAAACCTTCACTTATATTATTAAATTTGATGCATCTATCTTTAAGTTCTTTTTCAACAGTCTGATATCTAACAATAGGTCCAGCAATTAACTGCGGAAATAAGCTTACATATGTAGCCATCGTTAATATGTTTTTTTGAGCTTTTGTTTTCCCTCTATAGATATCTATGGTATATGACATGGTCTGAAAAGTATAAAAAGATATCCCTATTGGTAATGGCAAATGAAGTAATCCTATGTCGAGATAAAAAATCCGATTAACCATATCTATCAAAAAATCACTGTATTTAAAGAAAGACAATACCCCTAAATTTACCATGATAGATATAATTAAATATCTTTTGCCAGAATATCCCTTCAGCTTTGACTTTTCAATCATTAATCCATTGCAGTAATCTACCAAAGATGAAAATATCATCAACAAAATATAGACAGGCTCTCCCCATGCATAAAACAATAGACTGCTAATTAACAATATAATATTTTTGTATTTGTTAGGCATAATAAAATAACAAAATAAAAAAATAGGTATAAAAAAATATATAAATTCAATACTACTAAAAACCATAGTCACTCTCCTTATTTTAAGTTCCCTTGTTTAGACGTTATATTAATAAAAAAGTTCCAAACTGGGAACATTATATATTTATAGGCGTCTAAACAAATATCAAAATAAATAAACCAAGGGAGAAACAAAAATGAACAAGAAAATAGCACTAATATTATCATTCTTACTTTTAGTAAGTATTACAGGGTGTGCAAAAAAAATAGAACTTAATAGTTCAGAAGTTTTGTCAGATATTCAGAATATAATGAAGGAAGAAATGATTGCAGAAGGAATGCCTGCAGATAGATTTACGGATGAAAATATACCAGGTTATATGTCATCAAATATAATCGATACTGAAAATCCTAACATGTATCAAGATTATTTCAATTTAGACTTGATTCAAGAAGGTTATGTGTTTCAACATATGATGAATGTAAAGTCAGATTTAATCATTTTTATAAAAGCAACAGACGAAAGTAATATAGACACCCTGAAGGAATCACTAGACCAAGTTCATCAACAACAAGATCAAATATGGTCACAATACCTACCTGATCAATATGAAAAAGTAAAAAAATCAGAAATAATCATAAAAGATCAATATATCTTATATGTTACCTCTGATTACCAAACACCTATAATAGATCTATTTAATAAATATTTTGAGTAAGTTTATTCCTTACTCGAAAAAGAGATTATCGACTTTTTCGATAATCTCTTTTTTTATAGCCTATATTTTGATTAGCTTATTGTCTACTCAAAATTTTCATTTTTTTTGAAATAGAACTGACTTCCATGGGAAAACCTACCCCTTTTTCACCATCAAGATCTGTTCCTGTTTGCTCTTCACATTGAACCATTAAATAATCTGTTTGAAAATATTCAACATGTTGGCTTGAAACATGTTCACCGTTCATGGTTTTTATCACAATAGGCACAAGTTCTAATAATGGTGCTTTCTTAAATATAAAAACATCTAAAAGACCGTCTTGCATAGAAGCAAACGGTGCGATTTTTTTAAATCCACCTGCATACTTACCATTCATAATGAGCATAAAATATATATCCCCTTCAAAAGACATTTCATTTGAAGTCACTTTTACCTTAACTGCTTTGGCATTAGGCAACTCCTCCATTGCTTTTAAATAATATGCAAAGACCCCTACAGTATGTTTTAAATCTGTATTTGTCTTTTGACTTACATCAATAACAAAGCCTAGACTTGCTACATTAATAAAGTAATCATTGTTTGCAAGACCTATATCACATAAAGAAATATCATCACCTAATGAAATTTCAACCATTTGCTCTAGCTTATTTGTAATGCCTAAATAACTGCCAAAATCGTTAGCAGTACCTATAGGAAAAATCCCTATAGGACAATCAATATCATTGTGTATTAATGTATTAATAACATGGTGAATAGTGCCATCACCGCCAGCAATAATAACTCTATCAACAGGGTTTGATTTCAACAATTTTATTCTGTCTACAAGGTTTTCAAAGTCACTAATTCTAAAAGGTATTAAATCATAACCCGCTTGATTATATTCACCAATCACATAATCCAAGGAATGAACAAATTTTTTTGATCCTGCAAAAGGATTATAAAACAATATTGCTTTTTTCATAAGTGCCCCCTATCTAAATATAATATTCTATAATATTACTTTAACAATAAAAACTAAAAAATAAAAGCCCTAAAGCAAATAACTGCAATAGGGCTATATAAATGTTCGATTTATTTCTACTAATCTAGCTTAAATTCTGCCATCATTCCTTTTAGGGTTTGTGCTTGCCCTTCCATCTGTTGACTAGCTGCTGCACTTTCTTCAGCCGTTGCAGAGTTTGTTTGTGTTACTTCAGATATTTGATTGATGCCTTCGTCTATTTGACTAATAGCTGATGCCTGCTCTGTTGAAGCTTCAGCAATAAGACCTACAACTTCTTTAGTGCTTGAAATACCTTCAACGATCTTTTCAAAAGCAACCGCTGTTTCATTAGCCATATTTGAGCCTTCCTCAACTTTATCAATAGAGTTTGCTATCATATCTGTTGTTTCTTGTGCGGCCTTTGCACTACGTGCAGCAAGATTTCTTACTTCTTCAGCAACAACAGCAAAGCCTTTTCCATGCTCGCCTGCTCTAGCTGCTTCGACTGCTGCGTTTAAAGCTAATATATTCGTTTGGAAAGCTATCTCATCAATAACCTTAATGATATTTGCTATATTTTTTGAACTATTTTTTATTTCATCCATAGCATCAAGCATTGCTTTCATTTGAACTGTTCCCATTTGAGCATCTTCTTGAGCATGGGTAGTCATCTCATTAGCTTTGGTTGCATTCACAGCATTTTCATCAGTTTGTGCTCCAACTTGAGTAATAGTTGCGCTTATTTCTTCAACTGAGCTTGCTTGTTCGGAAGCCCCTTGTGACAAGCTTTGACTAGATATAGCTACTTGTTCTGCACCTTGCTCTACTTGATCTGCTGCTACAGCTATCTCAGATAAAACAATATTAAATTGACTAGAAATATGATTAATAGATTCTCTTAATTTTACAAAATGCCCTAAGTATTCTCGTTCGATACTTACACTCATATTCTTTTGTGACATTTCAGTCAAAACACCTTGTATCTCTTCAATGTAAGATTTTACCACTGTAGTACTTTGATCTAAACTGTTGTTGATTCTTTCAATACTAACTGCAACTTCTTTAGTATCTTCATCAAAAGGCGCCATATCTATATTCATATCTAAGTTACCGTTTGCTAATTTTTCCAAGTTATTAATTATTTTTTCAACTTCTGCATCCTGATAATTCGCCTTTTTTACTGCTATTTCCATTTGGTTTTCGACTTCTTTAGCATTTTTTGCAATATCATCTTGTGCTTTTTTCATTTCTGTTATATCTTGTACGATTTCCAATGCACCTACAACTTTACCTGATCTGTCTTTAATTGGTACTGCTTCATAACCGATTTCTATTTTATTCCCTTGTACGTAAGCTGCACATTCACCAGCATTTGCTACACCAGATTCTATACAAAGTTTACATGTACAATTAGAAGTATGACATATATGCGTATTAAACAAGTCTCCACATTTCAAACCTATTAAATCATTTTTATTAGCTTGAGCCATTTTAGCTCCATAAGCATTCATATATTCTACTTCAAAGTTAGGGTTAACAAACATTAACAATTGCGGTATTACATCAATATGCCCTACAAGAGTATCAACAATTGCATTTGTCCCATCAATCACCTCTTTGAAACCACCTTCAAACTGCTCAGCATCACCACGTTGATCAAGTTTTCCTAAAATACTATACTCAACTATTTTTTCATTCTCTGCTATTAAGCTTTTAATATTAACACCAACACTTTCAAAAGAATGTGCTAATTCTTCAAGTTCATCATTTGTATTAATATTAATATCAAGATCTGTTTTTCCTTTAGCTAATTCTAAAGCAGCATCTTGAAGTTTCATAATTGGATTTGTAATTTTATTTGCAAATAATACAATTACAATAATAGAAACGATAATCGCAAGTAACATCATGCCGTATATTATGTAAGCTATTTGATTTGTTTCTTTCATAAAATCACTTACAGAATCCGTTACAGCAACCGAGAAATCGCCAACTGGAACAAATGTAACAAATTTTTCAACACCATCATACTTATAGTAGCCATTATCAGATTGTCCATCTATCATTTTCTTAATAATTTCATTTAGCTCAGGTATAGGAATATCTAGTGCATTATCAACCATTACTTTATCAGTATCTGGGTGAGCTACAATCAATCCTTTTGAATCAATCATAAAGGCATATCCTTCTTCTCCTAAAACAACACTATCCACCCGCTTAGCAATAGCAGAAAAATCTACAGCTGCTAAGAAACATCCTATAATATCATTTTCATCATACAAAGGAACCGCTATACCGATCATTTGCTTTCCTGTAGATTTTGACATCAATACTTCTGAAACGCCGATTTTTCCAGATAGAGCATCTTGAACATATTTTCTTTCTTTCAAATCAATATTGGCATTTTTTAAATGATTTGTAATAAGTGTCATACCAGTATCATCTAATATACCAAATGTTTCAATTGCATCACTTCTTACTTTCTGACTCTCAATTAAAAATGAGTATAATGATTGTCTAAGCGCCGGATCATTAGTGTTAAGAAATCTCACCATATCTTTATTAGCACTTAAACCCATGACATAGTTTTCGACACCCTCCATTTGTAATTGAATTTCTTTTGAGACGCCTTCTATTAGTTGCATAGTAGACTTTTCTACTTGTGTTTGCATCGTGCTTTTTGCAGTTACAGTTGCTACACCACCTACTACAATAAGTGACACTGCAATTAATAATATAAAAACAAATAGCATTTTCTTTTTAATCGTCTTAAACTTCATATAATACCCTCCTTTTGAATAATTTCTCTTTATTAATCTCTCTATATTTTTTTTCGAAACAAAAATTATCTAAACAAAGATAAATAACTCATACTATGTATAAATGTTTATCCATGCACTCTATCGGACACAAAATAAATTATTGTATAACTAAAATCATATTCGTAATTTTCTGTAAATATAATCCTTCTCATTTAACGTGCTGTCTGAATATTCAATCCAGACTGATAGCATTGAAAATGCATTGATGTGCATTTTTCAGAATATTTCTTAATATTTTTATTTTTTGCTACAAAAACTATTATATATACGTGTCGAAATATGTCAATCTATAAATCGAATTCATTTCTTAAATTTTTCTAAATATTATCATCCTAAATAAATGCACAAAAAAATAGTTGCTCTGTTTAGAGCAACTTTATTCTTTGAGGGTTTCGAAAAGTCCAAAATTCAAGGCGCAAAAAAAGTCAGGATCGAGTGTATTTGACATACATAAGCGTCCTGACTTTTTGAAATATCACAGAAATTTAAAGTTTTTCCATAGACTTAGAGTTACGCTATTCAGAGCAACTCTATTTTTTTGACTATATAAAGTTACGCATTATATCCTCAAAAGTATCTCGTCTTCTAATTAATTTAGTTTCACCATTTTCTAAAATCAACACTTCTGCAGGTCTTAATCTATTATTATAAGTCGAACTCATAACATATCCATAAGCACCAGCATCAAGCATTCCAACTAAATCGCCTTCTTCAACAATAGGCAACGACATATCTTTTGATAAAATGTCACCACTTTCACAAATATTACCAACAACAGAAACGATTTCTTTCTCAGTTGATAAGTTTCCACTTTTTTTATAAATTTCAATGTCATGGTGAGAATCATACATCACTGGTCTTTGAATAACATTAAAACCAATATCCGTCCCAATATATTTTTTAGCATAATTTTGTTTCTTTGCAAATACTGTCCCTAATAAAATCCCACATTCTGCAGATATATATCTACCAGGTTCGATTTTAAATTCTATTTCTTTACCATATTTTTTAACCCATGGCTTAATGACATCGTCAAGTTGTTGGCCAAGCTCAACAATGTCTAGTGGTTCTTGCCCATCCTGCTTTTTATAAGGGATTCCAAAACCACCACCCATATCAACAAATTCTAAATCATCAAATTGTTCAGCAATTGATAGTAATGATTTAACACCATTAACATATTGTGAACCTTCCATAAATAAAGAACCTACATGTTGATTTATTCCGACTAAATTCAGGTTATACTTTGTCAAAATTTCTTTTACTTCACTAATAAATACCGTATCCACACCAAACTTTGTGTTTTCACCGGCAGTAATAACTTTCTCACTATGACCAGCACCATATCCAGGATTAAATCGAATAGCAACTTCACCACCTGGGTTTATTTCACCAAACATAATTAACTGAGAAATTGAATCAACACTAACAATTACATTATGATCAATTGCATACTGCATTTCTTCTTTTGACACATTGTTGCAAATGTAGAAAATCTGCTTAGCTTCAAAGCCTGCAGCTTCTTGAACATGAATTTCTCCAGGCGACATCGCATCTACATTAAGCCCCTCTTCTTTAACAATCTCAAGTAATCTTAAATTACTATTTGCCTTTGCAGAAAAACTTACAGAAAAATTCTTATAAGATACTAGGTTTTTCATCTCTCTACATCTTTTTCTAAATATTGTTTCATTATATACATACAACGGGCTGTCATATGTATTGACTAAGTCAAATGGATTTTGCGACTTAAAAAAATCCATTTCCTCAGATACTTTTGCATAATTAGTTGACATATCATCACTCCTTTTGACTATTTTATCATTTTTGATATACTAAGTATAATATATTTTGTACTTATTAAAAGATACAGATTTTAAAATATAATTAGGTACAGATTGGAGTAAAAATGATAATTAATCTTAATTTAGAAGGTAAACACCAACCCATATATATCACTTTATACGAAACTATAAAAAATAATATATTGACCAATGCATATAAAGGAAATACAAAACTTCCCTCTATTAGGTCTTTATCTATCACATTAAATATAAGTAAAAATACAGTTTTAAGTGCTTATGAGCAACTTGTAGCAGAAGGATATATCTACTCAAAAGAAAAATCAGGATATTATATTTCCGACATATCATCACAATCTCAAAATTCAACCTTAGCGTACGCCATAAAGCCCGATAATAATACAGATCAAAAAAATGAGGTCATATATGATTTTAGAAGTGGACAAATAGACTTAGCAGCCTTTCCAATACAACAATTCAAAAAAAGCCTTACCCAATCTATCAATATTGAAAAATCAGAAATCCTTGGATATGGTTCCCATCAAGGAGATGATCTTTTTAGAGAAGAAATCAGTAAATATCTTTATCATTCTAGAGGTGTCTCCTGTCATAAAGACCAAATCATATTATCCTCAGGGACACAACATCTCATCCAATTATTGTCCTTGCTTATTAAAGACTATGGTTCTCATGTTGCATTTGAAAACCCAGGGTATGTCGGTTCAAAAGAAGTCTTTGAGCATATGAATTACACGATTGCACCAATTGATATAGATGAGGAAGGCATACGGATAGATCAACTAAAAAAAACAAAGTCATCCATTGCATACGTCACACCATCGCATCAGTTTCCAACCGGTGTGATTATGCCTATCAAAAAAAGGTTTGATTTATTAAACTGGGCAAAAGAGACTAATGGATTAATAATAGAAGATGATTATGACAGTGAATTTAGATTTAAAGGGCAGCCCATTCCATCTTTACATAGTTTAGACAACGATGAACGTGTCATATATATTGGCACATTTTCAAAATCCCTTATGCCCTCACTACGCATTAGCTATATGGTTGTCCCACCAAAAATACTCAATATATATTATGAGAAATATGCTATCTATGAGCAATCAGTTCCTAGAGTCTTACAAGAAACCATGACAAATTTTATAAAAGATAATCATTGGTCAAGACACTTAAAAAAAATGCGTACAATATATAGAAGAAAACAAGATGAATTAATACAATCCTTACAAGAGATATTTATGGACAAAGTCAAAATATATGGTAGCGAGGCAGGCCTACATCTACTAATAGAAGTCAAGTCTAGCTATACAAGAGATGCGCTCATAGCAATAGCCAATCAAAACGGAATTGCTTTGAATCAAATGAATAAATATTATTTTAAAAATACCCATAATAAAAAGCCTATAATACTTATAGGCTTTGCAGGCATACCACTAGAACAAATAAAACCAGCTGTTCAAAAATTATATACTGCGTGGTTCTAAAATTATATTTTGTGTTCATTTAAATACGACCTTACTTCATTTACCTTTAAAGGTTTAGCGAAAAAAGCACCTTGAACTTTATTTACATTATTTTTAATTAAAAACTCAGCTTGTAAACGCGTATTTACACCACTAGCAATCACTTCTGCATGCTTAATGTTTGAAATACGAATAGCACTTTTAATTAATTCTTCATCATGGTTACTATTACCAATTGCATCAATAAAATTACTATCTAGTTTTATATGGTCAACATGAATGTCATTAAAAACTTTAAGTGTAGAATTAGTTGCATTAATATTATCAATTTCTACTTTGCAACCCATACGTCTAATGTTCTCTATGCGTTGATAGGATAAAGTGCCATGCCGAGCTAGTTTATTTCCATTTAAACTAATAGTAATCATAGATTGATCAACTTGTGTTTGAACCATAACACTTCTCAATTCTTCAAGAAAACGGGTACTCTCTAAAGATAAAGTAGATACTTTTATCGTAAAATGTACATTCGATAAATTATTTAAAACAATATCGTTACAAACTTTTTTTATAATACCTAAATCTACTTCTTCATTAACACTGTATTTTTCAGCAATTTCATAAAATTTATTACGATCAATCGCTTTACTCTGAAGTTGCCATATGGCAGAAGCTTCAAAACTAACTTCTTTTAAATCATGTAACGAGACAATAGGATTGTACTCAATTTGCAAATCATTTCTTTTAACAGCTCTAATCATGCCTTCTTTTATATACTTTTCTTCTTTATTAAGTGTTTCAATATTCTCATCAAAAATCATATAGCCGCTGGTATTATCACTCTTAATATAGGACAATGCAATATCAGCTTTTTTTATTAAATCATACGAGCTTTTAATATCTTTACTATAAATAGCAACCCCAACACTGGTTGTAAACCTTACTTTAATATCATCAAATATAAGTTCATTTTCAAATTGATCAATAATACTTTTGCTTAATGAGCGAATATCATTATATGAAATATGATCTTTAACAATCACTAAAAGTTCATTATCACACAGGCGTCCGATTATATGTTCATCACTTATAGCTTTATTTAACTCTTTTATACATAACTTAATCGCTTTTTCAACAAAATCATGACCACGAAGACTATTAGAATTTTTAGCATAATCAAACTCAATAAGCGCAACAGCACACTTTCTATCATAAACAATTGATTCACTAATAGCTTCACTTACTTTATTAAGCGTACTCAATTTATTAGGTATACCTGTCTCATGATCCAAGTAAGCATCCTCCTCCATTTTTTTTGTCAGAATTTTCATGTCCTTCGACAATTTCAACAAACCAATAAGAATAATAACTGCAGATATTGCCAAATAAGCATTCGTATATCTAAAAAAAGAATCAGACATTCCTAAGAAATACAATGAAATAATAATCCCAACATAAACTGAAACCAAAGCCGTCACAACAACAGCAAGCATTCGAATCTCTCTATTCATACGACCACCTTCCAAATAAATAATTAACTAATATCATTATAACACAACAATTGTCATTATTTCAAAGATTTTGAATATTTCTTCGACAATACCCAAAACATACTTTCATTCTGTTGAAGAAAAGGGGACGCGTACTTTTTCTTCAATAGAAAATGCTACCCGCAGAACATATGTTCGACTTTATATCATTTTCATGCTATACTTTTTCAGAGGTGATAAAAATGCCAAGAGAAGCAAGAAAAAAAAGTTGCACGAACAAATATCATATTATGACACGGGGAATAAACAAAGCCCCTATTTTCAATTCTAATCTTGAAAAATATGTTTATTTGAATTTTTTCAAAGAGGCACTTAAAAATATTCAAATCAATGTTTATGCTTATTGCATCATGCCTAACCATGCTCATTTTTTATTTGAAGGTGATTTAAATGACATATCTAGGATTATGAAAAAAACAAACCAAAACTTTGCCATGTCATACAATCGAAGACATAAACGCATAGGTCATCTTTTTCAAGATAGATATAAAAGTGAATGTATTGAAGATGATTATTACTTCCTTAGCGTTATTAGATACATCCATAATAACCCCTTAGTTGCTAGATTAGAAAAACATATATGTAGCTATAGATGGTCTAGTATAAATGAATACGAATGGTCTGCTCTTGATATTCTAACAGAGTCCTCAATTAATAATGTTATGTCTAATTTCAAAAGTCATCATGATTTCATGAATTTCCATGAAGTAAAAGGTAGTATTCAACATCTAGATATTGATCAACCCGTAAAAAATATGCATTATGATTATACAAAAGCTAATGAAATACTTAATTGTTTTACTTTACCAACTAAAACCATGCGTGATTACATTAATCTAAGAAACCATGCAATAAAAACAATTAAAGATGAAACTGCATTACGTAATTGTGACATTTCTAAAATGTTAAGACTTAGCGAAGCAACTATTAGTACTTCATTGAAAAATTCTTTAATGTAAAATAAAAGTAGCACTTCAAAATACGAAGTGCTACTTTTTTCTCTGAAGAAAAAGTACGCGTCCCCTTTTCTTCAACTTATTATATTTTGTCTTTTGGGGTGTAGTGGGTGTGTAGGAGTTCGTGGGCTTTTTCGCCGTATGGTTCTCCTAGGTAGTCTTTGTATAGTTGTAGTAGTTCTTCGTTTTCGTGGGATTTTCTTTTTGGTTTGCCTGCGTCTTCTCTGTATATTGCTTCTTGACGCTTTTTAATGATTTCCATATCACCGTGATGATATGGTTGACCACCGCCACCTATGCAACCACCTGGGCATGCCATTATTTCTATTGCATGGAAATGAGATTTTCCGTCTCTTATATCCTCTAATAGTTTTCTTGCATTTCCTAGTTCATGGGCTATACCGATTTTCAGTTCCATATCCCCTACCATTACTGAAGCTTCTCTTATACCTTCAAGTCCCCTCAATTGTGTAAAGTTTACGTCTTCTAGTGTTTCACCTGTAATCCATTCATATGCTGTTCTTGTGGCTGCTTCTATTACACCACCTGTTGCACCAAATATAACACCAGCACCTGTACTCTCACCCATAATTTGATCAAAATCACTATCAGGCAGATTT